>CEUM01018230.1_pt1 | contig 92401 bp, 93 predicted proteins | sample 356421 | NCBI WGS metagenome assembly CEUM01 (sample SAMEA2622716, study PRJEB7988) | marine metagenome | biome: marine biome (ENVO:00000447); feature: surface water layer (ENVO:00002042); material: "saline water (ENVO:00002010), including plankton (ENVO:xxxxxxxx)" | depth 5 m
ATCAATAGGTTCTGTGTATTTTACCAGACTTACTGGTCTTCCTCGTGCTCTCTTAATCTAGGCATTAATTCTACAAGATTACATGGCCTATGCCTAAAATCTAATTGATGAACTAAAATATCATCCCATGCATCTTTGCAAGCTCCTACCGAACCGGGTAAAGAAAATAAATAAGTACCTTTTGTTACGCCACCCATTGCTCTTGATTGGATAGTGGAAGTTGCTATCTTTTTATAACTTAGCCATCTAAATAATTCCCCAAAACCTGGAATTTCTTTCTCAAGTATTTCATTGAAAACCTCTGGTGTTAAATCTCTTCCAGTGATACCAGTTCCTCCTGTAGTTATAACTACATCCACATCTTTATTATCAATTAGTTTATTTAGCTTATTTTTAATCTGAACCACGTCATCTTTTACAATATATCTATCATAAACATCATGACCAGCTTGCAAAATTCTTTCTTGAAGAGTATCCCCTGATTTATCATTTTCTATAGTTCTAGTGTCTGATACAGTTAGTAATGCTATATTTACAGGTTTAAAAACTCTCTCTTTATCTATACCTAACATAATCCTCCTTTTAAAAACTCAAATTTTTATATTTTGGCCAGGCGTTATTAATTAAATCTTTCCTACTTAACTTGGGTTGTTTAAATTTATCTCTATATATCCACATATTTTTTAAAACTTTTTTTACAAACCATCTTGTTTCATAACTTGGTATACTTTCTATATATAGTAATGGATCGGAATAAACTTTAATTTTTTCATTCCACTTTTTATACCTTGTGGGGCCTGCATTCCATGCTATTAAAAGTGGTATCAATGAATCCGAAATATTTTCTTTATCCATTAGTCTTAATAATAAATTCTGTCCTATAAGAATATTATACTCTAAATCATATAATTTCCATAAATTAGAGCCTCTAATTGTACGATCTTTTGTAATAGTTCTAGCTGTACTTGGCATTAATTGTAATAAACCTCTAGCATTCCTAGGACTTTTAGCTTTTAAATAAAAACTAGATTCTTTTCTCATTAAAGACCATAAGAGCACTTCATCTATTTTTCTTTCTTGGTTTTTAAACCATTGAGGAGACGGAAATAAAGCCAAATAACTCATCTCCCCTTTTTGAAATAATTTATCTCCCAGTCTAAGCTGAACTGCAGGTAAATTTAAATAATTAGTTAATTCTATAAGCTCATGAATTTTATCATTTCCTAATATACCATAAACAAACCTCATCTCCTGATCTGCTTCTCCATATCTGCCTAAACTTGATAAAGCTATGGCTCTTTTTATATGTTCATTATTTAATACATCTAATTTAAAAAAACTGCCTGAATTTTTGATATCCCATGATATATTTTCATCATAACCTAAATATTCCAAAGCAAGCTGCCCATAAAACGTATTTAGTTGCCTTGCGGCTATAATAAAATTATTTTTTGCCTCTATATTATTATTAAACTCTAAGTAAATCTTAGCAGCCCAATAAGCTCCTGCAGACTTTAACCAAATATTCTTTTCTATTTTAGTAAGCTCAATAAAATTTTTGAGCGCAATTTCTTTTTTATTTAATCTATATGATGCTAAGCCTGCTCTCCAAAATAATTTAGGATTATTTATACCTGAACGACTAGCAGCATTAATTGCGAGTTTCATAGAAATTTTATCTTTACCGACGGCAAAATAACCAGCTGAAATAATTGCTTTTAAATCATCTTCTATATAATCAGGCAGATTACTATTGCTTAAGCTATTAAGTGCTTGCGTAGGTCTACCTCTTTTAACAAGGCTTCTAATATTTTTATAAACAGGATTATACTTTTTTGGTATAGAAAAATTTTCTAGTGGTGTAATACTTTTAAAATCTCTACCATATCCAGCTAATCTATTTAATTTTTCCGGTCGTTTAAGACTTTTAGTATTTTCAGGCTTTCTTCTCTCAGCTAGTTTCCATATTTTATCTGACATAGGATGGTCAGAATATAAATACAACCACTCTTTTAATTCTTTATATTTAGATCTATATTTTGTAGGGTGCATAAGTTTTTGATATTTTACGTGGCCTAATAAAAGCTTATTATCTAATAAATTTATTACTTCATTAGCTTCTTCCCACTTACCTAATTTTTGTAGATAAAAAATTTTTTTATACTTTTTTTTATCTTCAATATTTAAGATAATTTCTTCATTCAAATTTTTAGCAGTTTCTATAAGTAAAGATTCAAAATACTCACTTTCACTATTTACTATAGTATTAGCAAGGCTCTGGTTAATAATACATATGTAAAATAACAGCAAGATTAAAGCTCTAGAAAACAATTTAGTAAATTTAAAGCGAAAAATTAAATGCAAAACTACACCAAGGTTTTTATGAATTTAAAACAATAAATTACGAATAAATACTACATTGAAGATAAAAAATACAACTTTAATCAACTTAATTTTTTTCTTATATCCTTAAGATCAGACCAAGTTTCTTTTTTGCTCTCATTATTAGCTAAAATATAACGAGGATGAAACATTGAAATACCAGTAACTGACTCTACATTATCGCCAATATATATATCATACCACTTACCTCTACTATGAAAAATACTATCTTCGGTATTTGATAAAATCTTAGTTACCTCTGCTCCAAACATAATAATAACTTTAGGTTTAACAATTATAATTTGTTTTTTTATTATATCTAAAAATAATTTTGAACTTTGACTAAGAGTTGTAAAATATAGGTTTGTAAAATAGGTATTAGTTTTATCAAAACTTATTGCTTTTAACATAGCATCCAATAAAGTTTCCACCTTGCCTTGAAAGGGTTTTTTTTTATTTAAATCTTCTGGTTTATCTCCAATAACCATAAGATCTGCTTTCTCTGAACCACTATAAAAAGGAATGTTGAAATCTGAAATAATGTTTTTAGATAGTAGATATTGTTCTAATGATTTCATAGTATTGATTTTTTCTAAATCAATATCATTACCATACTTTAAATCCTTTTTTTCATCATTAATATTATATTCATCAGATATTAAATTATGAGAGCTTTGCTTATCAATACATAATGGTTCATCACATCCGATCTCATTTAACCATTTAATAGCTTCAATAATTACTTCATTAGTATGATTTTTAGGCATTTAGCTATGATTAAATAGAACCGTATGGAATAGGCCTACCTTCATTATCTTTGATTAATTTACCCGCCTCGTCTTGAGCTGCAATATAGTTACCATGGCCTAGCCAAGATCCAATATACCTAACTGGTTTAGCAACTTTACCATTGAAAGTTTTATCTTTTTGTTTTGCACCTCTGGCAGCAGGATTATTTTTTGTAATAGCCACTTAATTTTCCTTTATTCTAATTATAGAACTTTTAAGGTAAGTTCTTTTTTTATATGCTCCTATATAATCAAAAAATTAAAATAATACAATCCATAATATATATATTTTAGTATAGTATATTATAATTAATTTAGGGGGTTTTAATGTATTATAAAAAAATTATATATGTAATCATACTTGCTATTTTTTCTAGCCAAGTTTTCGCAGATAGCTGGCGCCCCAATCAAGTTGGCTCTTTCTTAAGCAGTAAAATTGCTCGCTCTATGACAGATATAGAAAACTCGGCTTATTTTGCAGAATATTCTTATAATCGTAATCCCGATTCGTTTGCATTAGGAGCAATAGCTTTAGAGGCTTTGATTGCTAATGGTCAAATTATAGAAGCACTTCCGATTGGCTTAAAAATCTCAAAGAATATGCCTGAAATAACATTAGCACAATACATTAGCATGATAGATAGCTTAAATTCTAACTCTTATAGCAAAGTTTTAGATATATTATTAAATATTTCTCCTAATGGAATAGATAATTTTATACTTCCAATACTTCAAACTTGGGCAGCTGCTGGTTCAAATAAAGAATTAGGAGGCCTTGAAATTATGAAGGGACAAGCAAATAGAGGAGTATTAGATCCTCTTTATGATTATCAAAGTGCATTAATTTATGAATTTATAGGAGACATAGAAAATGCACATATTTCCTATAAAAATATCATAAAACGCTCCAATAATGCGAATGCTCATGTATATTCTAGAGCTGCTATATTTTTTGCAAATAATAATCTTCAAGATTTATATACAGAAACTCTAAATAAATTAGAAACAATAGACCCTTATAGTAATGAATTATTCATACTTAAGAAAAATGAAAATTATACAAATAAAACTAAGATTACTAATATAAAACAAGGCATATCGGAAGTTTTTTTAAATAGTGCTGAAATATTATTTAATGAAGGCTTAGATAGGCAAGCTTTAATTTATGCTCAAATTTCTTCATATTTAGAACCAAAGTCGGATAGTGCCAACTATTTACTTGGTAGAATTTTTAAATCTATTAATAGTAATGAAAGAGCTATAAAATATTTTAAAAAGGTTAATGAATATTCCTTAGTAATACATGATGCTAATATTGCTTATGCAGAAACCCTTTATGATATAGAAGGTTTATCTAATTCTAAAGAATTTCTAAACAATATGAAAAAATCTTTTCCTGATAATATTAATTATTTACGAACTATGGCAGAACTATTTTATAAGGCAGATGACTTTGATAGTTCTATTCAATATTATGACTTGATATTTGAAAAAATTGATAGAATAGAGTTTAAGCATTGGCCACTATTTTATTCTAGTGGAATAGCATTAGAAAGAGGCAATAACTGGGAGCGTGCAGAGAAGCAATTTTTAACAGCTCTACAATTTGTTCCTAATAACCCTCAGGTTTTAAATTATTTAGGCTATTCTTGGATTGATCAAGGAGTTAATATTAATAGAGCCCTAGAAATGATAGTAAATGCCGCTGAACAAAGACCAGATGATGGTTATATTATAGATAGTTTAGGCTGGGCATATTTCCAAATTGGAAACTATGAAGAAGCTGTAATAAATTTAGAAAAAGCTGTAGCATTAGTAAGTGATTCAGTAATTATTGATCATTTAGGTGACGCATTATTTTATTCGGGTAGAAAAGTGGAAGCTGTATTCCAATGGAAAAGAGCGCTTGAATTTAATCCTAGTGAAGAGCTTATTAAAATTTTAAATGATAAGATTGATGGAGATATTTTACCTAAGGCGGGAGTAAATGCTGTCTCCAAACCAATCTAATATGCCATATAATAAAGATGAAAAGGCTTATGCTAAGATTAATCTCTCTTTAAATATAATAAATAAAAGAAAGGATAATTATCATAACCTTAGTTCCGATTTAATATTTGCTAATATATACGATACTATTTCAATCACACCTAAAAATACAAAGAATAATAAAATAAAATTAATCATTAATGGAGTGTTTAAAAATAAGTTAGATAAGAATATTAAAGAAAATATTATTTATAAAAGCGCTCTTTATTTTATGAAAAAATATCAAATTGATAATGATTTAATTATTAGTCTAAATAAAAATTTACCAATAGCGTCAGGAATAGGAGGTGGGTCTGCTGACGCTGCAGCGACTTTAAGGAAGTTATCAGAAATTTTCAATATAAGTAAAAAGTCTTTTAACAAAAAATTTTATTTAGATATATCTAAAAAATTAGGCTCTGATATTCCAGCTTGCATATTTTCTAACTCCCTTAATATAAAAGGTACTGGAGAGAAAATATTTAAACTGCCAGTTAATATAAAGAGAATGTTAAATAGAAACACTTATATTATTTTAGTAAATACAAAAAAAAATTTATCTACTAAATTAGTATTTAATAATTGGAAAAATAATTCTAACCTTACTAAAATTTTTAATATAAATAAAAAATATCCAAAAATAGGTATTAATGATTTAAAATCTGCGGCAGAAAATATTGATACCTCAATTATACTTATACAAAAAATTTTATCTTATCAGGAAGGTATAAAATTTTTTGGAATGTCAGGAAGCGGAGGCACTTGTTTTGGAATTTTTAATAATAAAAACCTTGGAATAAAAGCTAAAAATAATATTAAAAAAATTCGACCTAAATGGTGGGTAACTTTTTCTTCAATAAGAAACTAAAATAGTTTTTTTAAATTATTAGGAATAGAAACATTATTTCTTTTAGCACATTGAAAGACTGTATTCATTAACAAACAAGCTATAGTCATTGGTCCTACACCTCCAGGTACAGGAGTAATATAAGAAGCTATATCCTTGACTTCATTAAAATTTATATCACCTGCCAATATATTTTTATCTTCTACTTTTAATCTATTAATACCTACATCAATAACAACAGCACCTTTTTTTATCCAACTGCCCTTAACTAAGTTTGCACTCCCTACAGCTGCTACTACTATATCAGCTTCTTTAACTAATGCTTGTATATTAAAGGTCTTGGAATGAACTATAGTTACAGCACAATCTTCATTTAATAATAATTGTGCCATTGGCTTTCCAACAATGTTACTTCTACCAATAATTACCGCACTTTTTCCTTTTAATTCTATTTTTATACTTTTTAACATTAATAAACAGCCTAAAGGTGTACAAGGAATTACACTATCTCTACCTATGAAGGTTTTACCTGCATTAATTACGTTAAAACCATCAACGTCTTTATTTACATCAATAGAATCTATGATTATGTCTGAATTTATATGTTTTGGTAAAGGCAATTGAACTAATATACCATCTACATCGCTATTTAAATTAAGTTCATTTATAAGCTCTAAAAGATCTTTTTCTTGAATATTTTCAGGCAATTCATACTGAAAAGACTCAATACCAACTTCCTTTGCAGATTTTCTTTTATTTTTTACATAAATTGAGCTGGCAGCATCATTACCAACTATTATTGTAGCTAGACCAGGAAAAATACTTTTTTGATTTAGATCAGATACAGCAATACTTACTTGCTCTTTCACTTTACTAGCTAGAAGTTTTCCATCTATTATTTTCGCTGCCATAATAAGATTGTTTAAACATTTAAAATAATTGCTGTCAATTACTTGAATGTTAAATATAAATTAATTTATAGTTACTCTTGCCTAAATGACATTCTAACGCTAAATATTCTATTTAAGCATGTTGGGGCGTGGCCAAGCGGTAAGGCACCGGTTTTTGGTATCGGCATCCCTGGTTCGAATCCAGGCGCCCCAGCCAAAAAACTATAAAATACATTTTTTTGTTATAATTATTTCAAAATATAATATATTATTATGGATAAATTCTAGTAATAAAAAAAGAGAAGTTATTTGGACGGCGATTCTTCAAAAATTGAAAAAAAAAATATTGAAGAAAATTGGTCAACTACTGTTAGATTTGCTGGAGATTCAGGCGATGGAATGCAGCTTACAGGAGGAAGATTAACTTTTGAAGCAGCAATTTCTGGTATGGGGCTTGCCACATTTCCAGATTACCCTGCTGAAATAAGAGCGCCTGCGGGGACCACTTTTGGAGTATCATCTTTTCAAGTTAGGTTTGGAAAAGGTTTAATTGCAAGTTCTGGAGACCATGCAGATATATTAGTAGCAATGAATCCTGCAGCTTTAAAGGTAAACATAAAAGAAGTTTTGCCTGGAGGCTTAATAATTATAGATAGCAGCAGCTTTAATGATAGAGGTATTAAAAAAGCTGGCTATGAAGAAAACCCAATTGAAAATAATTCATTATCAGGACTACAAATTATCTCTGCTGATATATCTAACTTAACTGTAGAGGCAGTTAAAGAATTTAACTTAGGTAATAAAGATAGTTTAAGATGTAGAAATATGTGGACACTAGGACTAATTCTTTGGTTATTTACTAAAGAAGTAAACGAAACAGTAACATGGTTAGAAGGTAAGTTTGGTAAAGATAATATTCTAACTAAAGCAAATATAGCTGCACTGAATGCTGGTCATAAATATGCGGAGAATACTGAACTTTCCAATGATATAATCAGGAAAATTGTGCCAAAAGTAAAGCCCGCCAAAGGTAAATGGAGAGCAATTACCGGAGCTGAATCTTTAGCTTTTGGTTTAGCTGCTGGAGCTCAAAAAGCTAAATTAAATATGACCTTATGTTCATACCCTATTACTCCTGCTTCACCAATTATGCATTATTTAGCAAATTATAAATTGAAAGGAATAGGAATTTATCAAGCGGAAGATGAAATTGCAGCCTGTTGTTCCGCTATAGGCGTATCATACGCAGGGGGATTAGGAGTGACATCTAGTTCAGGACCAGGCATATCCTTAAAAACTGAAGCAATAGGATTAGCTATTTCAGTAGAATTACCACTAATAATTATAAATAGTCAGAGAGCTGGTCCTTCCACTGGACTGCCTACTAGAGCAGAACAATCAGATCTTATGCAAGCCATATATGGTAGGCATGGAGAGGCTCCATTAGTAGTTCTAGCACCAAAAAGTCCTTCACACTGTTTTGAAATAGCACAAAAAGCTATTGACATAGCTATAAAATATATGACTCCAGTAATGATATTATCGGATGCCTACTTAACTAATGCTTCTGAACCTTGGCTAATTCCAGATATTAATAAAATTAAAGAAAAAGCAGTATCGTTTGGAGATTATAAAGAGAATTTTATGCCTTTTGAAAGAGACCCTATTACTTTAGCAAGAAAATGGGTTAAACCTGGAACAAAAGGTATGGAACATAGAATAGGAGGTTTAGAAAAAGATTCTATTTCTGGAAATATAAGCTATGACCCTGAAAATCATCAAAAAATGACAAACTTAAGGTCTCAAAAAATAAAAAATATACAGAATGAATTGGATGATATAAATATTAATGGACATGAAAAAGGTGATTTACTAGTTATAGGTTGGGGCTCAACTAACGGCCCTATTTCTGAGGCTCAAGATGAACTTTCAAAAAAAGGTTTAAAAATTTCTCATATTCAGGTTTCTTGTTTATGGCCAATTTCTGATAATTTAATAGAAATAGCATCAAAATTTAAATCTATTATAGTTGTAGAAATGAATGAAGGACAATTGTATAGTATTCTTAAAGCAGAGGGTATCACTAAAGCGCAAAGTTTAACTCAAGTCTCTGGAAAACCTATTAGAGTATCATATTTGTTAGAGGAATTTAAAAAAATTATAAAGAGTGAGAAATAATATGGGAATTAATGAAAAACCTACTGAATTAAAGCCAGCTGACTATGCTTCCGATCAAGAAGTTAGATGGTGTCCTGGTTGCGGAGACTATGCTATTCTGAATGCTGTAAAAAGAACTCTAGCAGATAAACAAGCTAAAAAAGAAAACACTGTTTTTGTTTCAGGTATTGGGTGTTCATCAAGATTACCATATTATATGGCAACTTATGGTTTTCATACTATACATGGAAGAGCTCCAGCATTTGCTACCGGAATCAAACTTACTAATCCTGAATTAGATGTATGGATAATAACTGGAGACGGGGATTCTTTATCTATTGGAGGTAATCACTTTATTCATCTTTTAAGAAGAAACCTTAATTGCCAATTACTATTATTTAATAATGAAATTTATGGATTAACAAAAGGACAAGCATCGCCTGCATCTAGAACTGGCACGGTATCTCCTTCTACTCCTGAAGGTTCTCTTGAATCTCCTCTTTCCGCTTGCGAATTAGCGCTAAGCTCTGGAGCTACATTTGTTGCAAGAGGAGTAGACACAGCTATTAAACAACTTGTTCCCACTCTTAGTAAAGCTCAAGATCATATTGGCACATCTCTAGTAGAAATTTATCAAAATTGTATTGTATATAATGATGATGTATTTAAATCATTTACAGATAAATCATTAGCAGTAGAAAAACAAATACATTTAGAAAATGGCAAACCAATGTTATTTGGAGAAAATAATATGAAGGGACTAGCTATTAATGAAGATTATTCTGCATTAGAAATTGTAGACTTACAAAAAAATGCTAAAGACATTTCACGTGTATTAATACATAATTATAAAAATAAAACTATAGCTAACCTTTTAACCCAAATGGACCAAAATTCAATGCCAGTTGCACTTGGTGTTATATACTGTGTTGAAAAACCTACATTAGAGAATTATTACTCAGAAAAATTAAATAGTCATAATAATGATATTGGTAAAATAATGGAAAAAGGTCAAACCTGGACTATATAAATATTATTACTGACTTACAAACCAAGGATAAATTCATGTTAAAAGTACTATTACTAACGTTATACATTCTAAGCATTAACATTAATATTAATGCTATCGCAGAGGATTCTATAAAAAAAGAAGATATAGTTTCTATCTTTAAAAGATCTATGAATCATTGGAAAATTAATTATGAGACACTTGACGAAAATAAATCTGGTGCTGCCTGTATACCGTGGAATACAATAGATAAAACTTTTATTAATGAAGGTATTTTTATTGCTCTTGGTTATGGATTTAACCTTTATGATATTAAAATTGCAACAAAAGCTGCTTTAGAAGGTTGTGAAAGAATGAGAAGAGCAAATAAAATAGAAAATACATGTAAATGTGAGATGGTATTATATAATGATGATATATTGGTAAAAAATTAGAATGGCTAATAAAATTGAAAGCAGTTTAAATTTATTACTTGATGCAGCAAAAAAATTAGGAGCGGAATCCACAACTGTAATTGCTAACGAGAATACTTCAGTAAATGTGGCCGCAAGATTGGGAAAATTAGAGAATGTTGAAAGAAATGAATCTAGCAGTATAGGTCTTGAAATAATTGATAAAAAAAGAAAAGTTTCACTATCTAGCACTAATTTAAATAAGGAATCTCTTGAGGAATTAGCAAAAAATGCAATGAATATGGTCAAATCTATTCCTATAGATGAATACTGCGGATTAGCTGATAAAAATATGCTTTATTATGGTAACTTAGATTTAGATTTAGTTGATAATTATATTCCAGAAAATAATGATTTACTTAAAAATTCTATTGAGGCTGAAGATAGTGCTTTAAATATTAAGGGTATTACAAATTCAGAAGGTGCATCATCATCTTACTCAAAAAATAAATTTTATTTAGCTACTTCTGATGGTTTTTTTAATACAAATGATAAAACTAATTACTCTACTGGTATATCTGTAATTGCAGGTAAAGGCACAAAAATGGAAAGAGATTATGAATATCAATCTAAAGTTCATTTTTCAGACTTAGATACTCCAAAAAAAATTGGAGAAAAAGCTGCCGAAAGAGCAATTTCCAGATTAAACCCCAAAAAAGTTAAAAGCAATTCAGTTCCAGTAATATTTGATCCAAGGGTTTCTGGAAGTCTTTTATCACTCTTTATAGGAGGTATATCAGGACAAGCAATTACTAGAGGTACATCTTTTTTAAAAGATAAGATGAATAAAGATATTTTTAAAAATACTATTAATATTATTGATAATCCTCACATTAAGAGAGGAGCAAGATCACTTCCATTTGATGGCGAAGGTGTTGCTACTAAAAAACTTAAATTAGTTGAAAATGGAAAACTAAAATCTTGGTTACTCAATTCTCAATATGCTAGACAATTAAATTTGAAATCTACAGGACATTATAGTGGTGCATCCAATTTATATATGTCACCAGGAAAGAAAACAAACCTAGAGTTAATAAAGTCTATAGATCAAGGTTTCTATATAACTGAAATGCTAGGCATGTCATTTAGCCAAGTTACAGGCGATTATAGTAGAGGAGCTTCTGGTTATTGGATAGAAAAAGGGGAAAAAGCTTACCCAGTAAGTGAAGTAACAATAGCAGGTAATATTCTAGATATGTACAATATGCTAACTCCAGCTTCTGACCTAAAAATGATTACAGGAATTGATGCCCCTACTTTAATGATTGATAAAATGATAGTTGCAGGATTATAATAAATTTATCAATAAAAGAAGAAAGATACTAAAATTGTTAGCCATCCTTCTAAATGGAATATACTTCCTCTTATGGTTTATAGTTACTCCAATTATTCCTATAATTTTTATTTATAGGGTCTTAAGTGGTAAGGAAAATTATGAAAGAATATATGAAAGGATAGGTTATTCTCCATTAAAAAGACCTAAGAATAAATTAATATGGGTTAATGCGGTAAGTTTAGGTGAATTAAGATCCACCATTCCTCTTATAAAAATTCTACTTCAACAAAATTATAGTATTCTTATAACAACAGTTACACTAACTAGTGCATCACACGTTAAAACTATTATAAATAAAATTGATAATAAAAATATTATTCACCATTTTTCTCCGATTGATCATCCTTTAGCTAATATAATCTTTTTAAATCACTGGCAACCTTCTTGTATAATTTTAATAGAATCTGAAATTTGGCCTAACTTAATTAATAATAGTTTTAAAAGAAAAATTCCTTTAGTTCTATTGCAAGGCAGAATAACAGAAAAATCCTACAAGAAATGGCTATATATAAAATCTTTCTCTAACAATATCTTTAGAAAATTTTGCTTAGTAATCTCGCAAGATATTATAAATGGTGATCGTTTTGAGAAACTAGGTGCCACTAATGTAATAAAAGGAATCAATTTAAAAAACTCAGTTCCTGCACCTTTTATGGATAAAATTAAAGAAGAATCTATTATATCAAGTATAGATAACAGAAAAGTACTTCTTTTTGCTAGTATTCACAATGATATAGAAAATGAGGCAGCCATCACTTCTCACGTAGAGGCTAAAAAATATACTCGAGATTTATTAACTATCATAGTACCACGACATCCTAAAATGAGTGATCAAATTTTATCTTTATGTAAAAAATATTCTCTTGATACTAAAATACGAAGTTACAAACAATCTATAGATAATAAAACTGACATATATATTGCTGATACTATTGGAGAACTCGGAAGTTTTTATAGAATAACCGATATATGTTTTATTGGAGGAACACTGTCGGCCAAAGGAGGTCATAATTTAATTGAACCCGCAATGGAAAGATGTGCTATAATTTATGGTCCAGACGTTAGAAATCATCAGGATATTTCAGATATTTTAATCAAAAATAATGCTGCTATTCAAATTAAAAATATTACAGAATTACATAAAACAATAATAAATTTATATCAAAATGAAGAAAATATTAATAAATTATCAGATTTGGCATATAACATAACTAGTAAATTCAACAACCCTAGTAGTATAATATTAAATGAACTTAAACCATACTTAAAAAAATAATGGAGTATAAGATTGAAAACACCTGTATTTTGGAGTCAAAAAAAAAGTATTTTATCATTATTTTTGATTCCTCTTTCTTATGTATGGTTATTAGCTAGTTTTTTAAATAAAAAAAGAGAAAAAAAATTTAATATTCCTATAATTAAGATTGGTAATGTAGTAGCTGGGGGAGCAGGAAAAACTCCTACTGTTATTTCACTTAGTCAAAAATTAATTAATTCTAAAATAAATGTACATATTATTTTAAAAGGTTATAAAAGCTCCGCAAAAGAAAGTATACAGGTTAATAACGAATTACACACTTATAAAGAAGTAGGCGATGAAGCACTTATATGTTCTGCAATAGCTCCTACTTGGGTTGGTAAAAGTAGGACGGAAAGTATAAATAATGCAATAAGTAATGGCGCAGATTTAGTTATATTAGATGATGGACTTCAAGATGAGAGTATAGTTTCTAATTTAAATATTATTGTTTTTAACGGATATCAAGGTATCGGTAATGGAAGAATTATTCCTGCTGGTCCAATGCGAGAAAGCTTGGATAAAGCAATAAAAAAATCTCATTTAGCCTTAATAATAGATAAAGATATAAATAATATATCAAACTTAATAAGTAATACTATACCAATAGTTAATTCAAATTTAATAATAGAGGACCAATATATCAATAATTTTAAAAATAAAAATGTTATAGCTTTTTGCGGAATTGGTTATCCTAATAAATTCTTTAAAAGTTTAGAAGAAATTGGTTGTAATATATTATTTTCTAAATCATTTCCAGATCATTACGAGTACTCAGAAAAAGATATTAAAATATTATTTAAAAAATCTCAAGAATTAGACGCCTTACTTATTACTACAGAAAAAGATCATATAAAAATAATGGAAAATTATAAAAATAGAATTTATTATTTTCCAATAAGGATAGCATTAAATAATTATAAAATACTAGATGACCTATTATTATCTGTTATAGAGGGCAAAAGTTAATATTATGAAAAAATTATTAGTAAATATAATTTATATCATGGAAGCTATATTACTTTGTCTTTGGATAATAATATGTAGATTAATTGGTATTGATATAGCCTCTAAATTAGGTTCTATTGTTTTAAAATTTATTGGACCTATGACAAAGTTTGATAAAAGAGCAGCAAATAATATAAGTAAAATTTTTCCAAAACTAGATAATGTAGAATATAAAAAAATAAAAAGAGATATGTGGGATAATTTAGGAAGAAATATAGGTGAATTTGCATTTGCAAAAAAATTAAACCCCTATAATTCAAAAAATATTAATTCTATAAATAAAAAGCCAAGATTTTTAATAGAAGGAGAAAAATATTTAGAAGAAATATATAAAACTAAAACAGGAGTAATATTTTTTAGTGCACATATAGGTAATTGGGAGATATGTCCATTAATTCTTTCCGCTAGAGGGTTAAAAGTAACTAGTATATATAGACATGCTAATAATCCAATTAATGAAAAAATTATTCAATGGTTAAGAAAAGGTATTTCCACTTATTCTCCTAAAGGTCCATCAGGAGCCAAAACATTATTTAAGGTTTTGCGTAATAATGAATACGCTGCAATATTAGCAGATCAAAAACTTAATGAAGGTAGAATGGTGAATTTTTTAGAGCATCCGGCTAAAACTGCTACAGCTATAGCAGAATTATCACTAAAATTATCTATTCCTATTATTCCTATTCATGTAGAAAGAATAAAAGGTGCGCAATTTAAGTACGTAATTGAAGAACCAATTTATAATTTAAAGAAGGATTATAATCATAATGATGAGCTAAATTTATTATTAGAAAAAATTAATAAAATCATAGGAAAATGGATACTAAAAAACCCTTCACAATGGTTGTGGATACATAATAGATGGTAATATGATTATTTTTGAAATACTGTTAAATATTGTGGGTCCAGCCTTTTACCATTTAATTCTACACCCCAGTGTAAATGAGGGCCAGTCGCTCTTCCTGTAGAACCCACTCTTCCAATTAAATCACCCTTTTTAATTATTTCTTCCTTTTCGACTAAAATTTCGCTTAAATGCAAATAAGAAGTAGTTAAACCTTGCCCATGTCCAATTATTATTGTCCCTCCGCTGAAATATAAATCATTATGAACAAAAAGAACTATTCCATCCATTGGAGCAAGGACATTATATCCTTCAGGAAGTGCTATATCTATTCCATAATGTGGACTTTTTGCTTTGCCATTTAGTATCCTTTGGCTACCATAAACCCCTGAAATAGGCCCTGAAGCTGGAACATTAAATCCATTATTATAGAAAAGCTCCTTAATTAGAGCTGCTTTATTTCTAGATTCCCTTACTATTTTACGCTCTAAATATATTCTATCCAATACCGATTTTGGTGGATCAACTTTTTCTGGCTCAATACCATTTATTCTTTGAATATTATAGTTTCTTTTTTTTACATTTAATGTAATCTTTTCTGTTACTCTATTTTCAGAAATTATTTCCAAAACTTGTATAGGTTTTGGATCTCTTTGAAACCCAATAATAAAAGTTCCTTGATCAGAAACCAATACATCATTTCCATCCAACCTTGCGTTAGAGCCGGGAAGTGTATTTACTATAATAATTCCGCCAGCTATTATTTCACCTTTTATAATAGTTTTAGCAATAGCTATTGAAGTATTAAATAAAAATAGAAAATATAAAAAAACTAAAAAAATTTTTAACACAATATTACTCACCATTTTTTTTTAATATCGCTTTAATTGTTCCATCAAAAAAATAAATAGTAGCTTTAGTATCTTTAATGATGCTTTTTGACCTTGTGATAGATTGGCTATCTTCATTTTTTACCAGTGCAAAACCCTTCTCAAGTATATTATTGTAATTGTAAGCTTCTAAAGCCGATGAAGACTTAGTATATGCTAATCGCATACCGCTTATAAAATTCTGATATCTTTCATGTATGCTTAAAGGTTTATTTGCAAATAAATAATACTTTTTATCTATTAAATTTTTATAAACTGAATCCAATAACTTAGCCTTAGAAGTTAAGTTTAACATTTGATTTTTACAATAATTTAATGGTGAGTAAAATTCTATTTTGTTTTTAATAATTTTATTTTTTGAATTTTCTATAAAAGTATTTTTTTTATAATTCAACTCACTATTTGTTATATCTAAACTTTGAATTTTACTTTCAATAATTTTAAAAAAACTAGGCAAAATATATTTTTTATATTTTTCACCATAAAAATTAATTCTATTATGAATAGAAGATAAAATAGCATTAGCAGAAACATCTATATTCTTTTTAAGAACACTCATATCTGGCAAAGCTATCTCTGCAGCTGCTGTAGGTGTTGGAGCCCTTACATCTGCAACATAATCAGATAAAGAATTATCTATTTCATGACCAACTGCAGATATTATTGGTATTTCAGATTCAAATATTGCTCTTACTACCTCTTCTTCATTAAAGGCCATCAAATCTTCTAAACTTCCTCCTCCTCTTCCCACTATTAAAATATCGGGCACCTGAATACTTTTATTCAACTGTGGCAGATTATTAATAGATTTTATAGCTTTTGAAATTTGCCCAGCTGCTTCTGGTCCTTGAACAGACACTGGATAAAAAAGAATTTTTACGGGAAATCTTTTTCTTACCCTAACAATAATATCATCAAATGCAGCACCAGAATCTGTAGTAACAATACCAATAACTTCAGGAATGAACGGTAATGGTTTTTTATATTCTTCATTAAATAAACCCTCTTCAGCAAATAATCTTCTTCTTTCCTCAATTAGTTTTAATAAAGCTCCCTCACCAGCAATCTCAATAGAATTAATAATTATATTATATTTTGACCTTGGAGCATATGTTGAAAGACGTCCTATTACTAAAACTTCCATCCCATCTTCTAATTTAAAATTAATTCTATTTGCTTGACCTTTCCATATAATACCATCAATTAAAGAGTTGTTTTTATCTTTTAATGAAAGATACACATGTCCAGAGGCAGCTTTTGTTAAGCTAGAAACTTCTCCTCTAAGATGGATAATATCAAAATTAACTTCTAACGTTTTTTTTAAAGCATTACTAAGTTCTGTAACGGTGTATTCTTTTATATTACTTTCATATGTATTTTTATAATCCATTTACCACTTTCTTAATTAAAGACTTAATAATAATAAAATAGAATGTTATATATTGCTATAAACTTTAACATTATGAATATGAAATAGGAATAATTAATGAAGGTATTAGTATTAGGAAGTGGGGCAAGAGAACACGCTATGTGTTGGTCATTAGCTAACTCTCCTCTTATAACAAGATTATTCTGTGCTCCTGGAAACCCTGGAATAGAAGAAGAAGCTGAATGTATAGATTTAAATATTAATAATAATAATGATATTATTTCTTTTGCTTTAAAAGAAAAAGTAGACTTAGTTATACCAGGTCCAGAGATACCACTAGTAAATGGAATAATTGATGACTTAAAAAATGTTAATATAAAAGCCTTTGGCCCTTCCAAAGAAGCAGCGAAACTAGAAGGTTCTAAAAATTTTACTAAAGAAATATGTAAAATAGCAAAAATTCCAACGGCTAAGTATGAAGTTTTTACAGACCGGAACGAGGCTATAAATTATTTAAATAATACTGATGTACCTGTAGTAATTAAAGCTGATGGATTAGCTGCAGGAAAAGGCGTAGTCATTGCACAAAATAAAGATGAGGCCGTATTAGCTATAGAAAATTCTTTTAAAGGAATATTCGGCGATGCAGGTAAAACAGTTTTAATCGAAGAATATTTGGAAGGTATAGAAGCAAGTTATTTTGCTTTATGTGACGGATTAACTGCTATACCTCTAACTAATGCTCAAGATCATAAAAGAGCAGGAGATGGTGATACTGGCCCTAATACCGGAGGAATGGGGGCGTTTTCTCCTACACCAAACCTTTCGGAAGCTGATAATGAATATATTCTAAATAATATTATTAAACCAACTTTAGTAGCAATGCATAATAGAGGTACTCCTTTTCAAGGAATATTATATGCAGGTTTAATGCTTACAAGTGATGGGCCCAAACTAATAGAGTATAATGTTAGGTTTGGCGACCCAGAGTGCCAAGTAATCCTTACAAGAATAAAATCTAACTTATTTGAAGCTATTCTTGCTGCGGTTGAACATACTTTAGATAATTTCCATATTAGATTTAACGATGAACCATCTTTAACCGTAGTGTTTGCAACGAAAGGTTATCCTGGCAAGTACAAAAATGGATCAATTATTAGCGGCATTAAAGAAACAAATAATATTAATGGTATTAAAGTATTTCATGCAGGAACAAAAAAGGAATCTAATGGAAGGCTAGTTTCTAATGGAGGGAGAGTATTGTCTGTCACAGCTAATGCTAAAACCATGGAAGAGGCAAGAACCTTAGTCTATAGTGCTTTAGATAATATTAAATGGGATGAAGGCTTTTATAGAAAAGATATTGGAAAAAAATAAAAATTATATGTATTTCAATTTCTTAATTTTTTAAAAAAGTTTAAAAGTATAGTTTTAGATTGTTCTTTTTCTATTCCACTAAAAACATTAGGTTTATGATGGCATGTACTATGATCAAATACTTTACTTCCATGTTTAATACCTCCGCCCTTTGGATCATCTGCTCCATAATATAAATTTTCTATTCTGCACAAAGAAATTGCCTGCGCACACATAGCGCATGGCTCTAAAGTCACATATAAGTCCAACTTTTCGTATCTAATAGATAATCCTATTTCAGATAGTACCTTTGTAGCTTTTTTCAAAACTATCATTTCAGCGTGCATTAAAGGATTAGAATACTTAACCATTAAATTCCCAGATCTTGCGATTACATTATTTTTATAAACTATGACCGCACCTACTGGAACTTCTCCATTTTTACAGGCTTTTTTTGCTTCTTCTATAGCTAATAACATAAATTTTTTTATATATTTATTTTCCATGATTATATAAAATAGCATATATCTATAAATATATTAATAAAAAGATATTGAGCAATATGTCAAAACCTATCATTGCATTAACATTAGATTATGAGACAAATAAAAAATATTCTAAATTCCCATGGTACGCTATAAGGGAAAATTATTTTACCGCTATTGAAGAATGTGGTGGAATAGGTATTGGAGTTCCCCATAATACTGATGACGCTAGTTTACTTCTAAAAAAAGTAGATGGATTATTAATTACCGGAGGTAACTTTGATATAAACCCAAATATCTTTGGTGAAAATAATATTCATTCAACAGTTAAATTAAAAGAACAAAGAACAAAATTTGAGATGCTTGCTTCAGAAATTATACTTAATGATAATAAACCTCTTTTAGGTATTTGTGGAGGAGAGCAACTAATTAATGTCCTCTATCAAGGAACACTAATACAACACATACCTGATGAAATTGAAAATTATCTAGAACATGAACAACCGAATCCTAGAAATGAAGCGGGCCATAGTATATTTATAAAAGAAAATACTAGACTACATAAAATAATATCCAAAAAAAAAATTATGGTTAATAGTGCTCATCATCAGGCAGTAAAAGAGCCAGGAGAAGGATTAATAATAAATGCTTTTTCAGAAGATGGAGTGATAGAAGGAATAGAAGACCCTAGTATGAATTTTTGTATTGGAGTTCAATGGCATCCTGAATTTTTTATTCAAGATAGTGATAAATTATTACTAAAAGCATTTATAAATTCTTGTTAATTAATTATGCAAAAAGAAGAAAAAAAACAAAGAATAGCTAAAAGTATTGCCGCAACAGGTTACTGTTCAAGAAGATATGCAGAGAAACTAATTTTAATGGGTGAGGTAACGGTTAATGGTAAAAAAATAATAACTCCCACATTTTTTGTTAATAAAAAAGATGAAATTAAAGTAAAGAACATATTACTTAAAAGTTTTGTAAAAACAGAATTATATATTTTTCATAAACCTAAAAATGTTATAGTAAGTAAAAATGATCCTCAAAAAAGAAAAACTATTTACGATTTTCTTCCTTCAAATATGCAACAATTCCATTATGTAGGAAGATTAGATTATAATACTGAAGGATTGTTATTATTAACTAATAATGGGAAATTAAAGAGATATTTAGAATTACCATTAAATAAAATTGAACGTTCTTATAAAGTTAAAGTATATGGCAATATAAAAAATATAGATAAAAAAAAATTAATACACGGTCTAACTATTAATAATGTAAAATATGGACCAGTTCATATAGATTTAATAAAAAATAAAGAAAAAACATCATGGTTTAATGTTAAACTTCATGAGGGAAAAAATAGAGAAATTAGAAAAATAATGGAATATTACGGTTTATTCATAAATGATTTAATAAGAGTTCAATTTGGACCTTTTCATTTAAAGAATATTGAGAGAGGATATTTAGAAAAAATTTCGCAGAAAGAATTAAATTTATTTATTAAGAGCACAGGTGGATTGTGATTAGAATATCAGGCGGGAAACATAAAAGAAAATATATTAATACGCCTCATAATTTCAAAACTCGCCCAACCTCTTCTAGATTAAGAGAGTCTATATTTAATATTTTATTACATTCAAAACATTTGCCTGTTTATTTTAAAAATATGGAGATAATTGATATTTTTGCAGGAAGTGGGGCTTTGGGAATAGAGGCACTATCTAGAGGATGCAAGTATTGCACTTTTGTAGACTCCTCACAAGAAGCTGTAGAAACTATTAAAAAAAATATTAAGATATTAAATGAGGAAAAAAATACTAATATTATAAAAGCAGATGCTGTAAAACCCATAAAATTTATAAAGCAATATGACCTTTGTTTTTTTGACCCACCCTATGATTTACCTGATTTTTCTTGTATTCTGGACAATTGGATAAAATCAAATTTAGTGAAAAACAATACACTTTATGTTTATGAAAAGCACAAAAATACGCCTTTGAAATTAGAAAAGAATATAGATATTATTGAAAAAAAACAACAAGGTATTAGTGAGATAATTATTTTAAAAAAAATATCATGTTCTTCCAAATAATTTTTCTATATCTGAAACACTTAATTTTATAAAAGTAGGCCTGCCATGATTACACTGGCTAGAATTTGGAGTAACTTCCATTTCTCTAAGTAAAGCGTTCATCTCAGAAGTTAAAAGTAATCTACCAGACCTAATGCTAGAATGACATGCCATATTTCCACATATATTATCTAATCTCTCAGATAGAACAAACTCACTTCCAAAATCAATAATTTCTTCCACTATATCTTTAATTAACATAGAAAAATTGACCTTATCTAAAATAGCAGGATGTTCTCTAATAATAATTGCATTATTATCAAATTCTTCTATTACTAATCCCAATTTTATGAGGCTATCTTTGTATTTCATAATTACTTCAAAATGATCCCTAGATAATTCAACAACTTCAGGTATAAGCAATATCTGCTTTTGTATATTACTATTTAAAAACCCTTCCCTAATTTTTTCTAGAACAATTCTTTCATGAGCTGCATGTTGATCAATTAAAATAAGGCCATTTTCAGTCTCAGAAATAATATAAGTTCCATGTGCTTGTGCGATAGCTGAACCTAAAGGATAAGTCCTTTGATTATTAAAGCTTTCACTATCAATATTTTCAGCAAACCTTGATGATGGAGATAAATTTATATTTTGTAGATTTATGTTACTAGAATTGTCATTAATTACTTGTTCATCAAAACTCATTTTATCAATTAAAGCATTTGAGATTTCAGATGCAGTATTTAATCCAGCTTTCTCTAAGGCTTTTCTCACTCCAGAAACAATTATAGATCTAACTTTACCCGAATCTTTAAACCTAACTTCAACTTTAGCTGGATGCACGTTTATATCTACATCTTGAGAAAGTATATCTAGAAATAACACTGCTACAGGAAAACGATTATGTTCTATTAAACCTTTATATGCCCCTCTAAGCGCTCCAATTAAATTTCTATCTTTTACAGGCCTATTATTTACAAATAAATACTGTTCTCTTCCTGTATTACGATTTAAAGTTGGCATACCTACCATACCAGCCAATATTAACCCATCCCGTTCAATATGAACTGATACAGAACTTTTTATAAAATCTTCCCCCATTACCTGATACAGTCTATTTTTTGTACCCTCAAAATCAGCCTTTTCACTCTTCTCCCAATTAAATATTCTTTTAGAATCTATAGTTAAAGAAAAAGATATTTTAGGATGAGACATTGCCAAATGCTTAACTACTTCTTTACAATAACGAAGTTCCGTAGAATTAGTTTTCATAAACTTTAGCCTTGCGGGTACTTTTAGAAATAAATCCGTAATTGTGACTTTTGTTCCAAACCTTATAAGAGATGGCTCAATATTTTTTTTATTATTAATAATTGATATTTTCCAGGCTTCGTCTTTTAATTTATCATATGACTCAATTACTAAATTAGCTATAGATCCAATAGAAGGTAATGCCTCTCCTCTAAATCCAAGTGAGTTTATATGTATTAAATCACCATCATTAATTTTTGAAGTAGCATGTCTTTCTAAACACATTTTTAAATCATCAAGGTTCATACCCATACCATCGTCAATTACTTCTATTAATGTTTTCCCACCTTCAGATAAATATATAGATATTTTACTTGCTCCAGCATCAATAGAATTCTCTATTAATTCTTTTAATGCAGAGCTTGGTCTTTCTATAACTTCGCCAGCAGCTATCTGATTTATCAAATTATCTGATAATTTTTTTATATTATTCATCTATTTTCTAATCTTTTAGAAACATTAATTTTAATTTTCTCAACTGCATTTTGGTTATATGGATCTACTTCCATTAATTCTGCTACTACCAAGACCTCTAACATAAACTTGACCATTAATTCTACTACTCTTTCAGCTGAAATATCTGGAATACTTATCATCCTTACAGATCTGCCATTATCCTTTAATGAATCGAAAGTAGAATCAGCCATAATATTCTGAATTTGTTCTAATGTTAATCCTGATAAAAAGAGATCCTTATCATCTCCTAAAACTTTATATCCATTCTTATTCTCTACTTTAATAAAAGTATAATTTGCAATGTTAGGTCCATCTAACCACATTTGAAGTTGGCTATGCTGGTCTATACTTCCTTTACCTGTCAAAAGAAAGGCACCTTTAGACTCTTTTCCTAATGACTCATTCCATAATTGTTTATACCAACTAACAAATGAAGATAAAGCATCTCCATAATGAATAATGCAATTTAATTTTTCAGATGAATTATTAAGTTTTGCAAAAATCGAAGAACTTAATATTAATGCACTATTATCAAAGATGTTACTTAATGAACGCCTAGCAGCATTTCTTAGAGAGTATAAATCTAAACCCATTATAGCTGCAGGTAATAAACCTGTAGAAGAAAGAACGGAAAAACGTCCGGCTATATTTGTATGCTTTATAGTCGTCAAAGAATATTGATGAACAATTTTCATTAAAGTATTTTCTGTATTATTTATATTCTCACACATAACCATCACAGATTCATCAACTTTCATATCATTTTCAAATAACCATTCTATAACAACTAATAATAGAGCAATCGTCTCTGTGGTTTTTCCTGATTTAGAAATTGCAAGAAATTTAGAACTATGAGGCTTTATTAAATTTAATACCTGAGATACTGAGTTTGAGTCTAAGGAATTTAAAACATGGAAATTTATATTTTTATCCCGTTTCTGATTTGAATGAGCTTGAATTAGAGCCTCTGCCCCTAAACTAGAACCACCAGTACCTATTAAAATAAAATCAGTTAAATTATTATCAGAATTAAAAAATTTTGAATTGGATATAATTTCATCAATATCAATATCTTTATTAATTAAAGAAAATAATGGTATTTTGTTATGTTGAATATCATTTTTAAATTTAAGAAGTATATTATTAGTTCTGTTTAACAAATCATTGTTAATTTCCCAGTTAGCAGAATTAAAAATATAATTTTCTTTTTGAACCATTATTACTAATCTATGCTTCCTTCTTTTTCAGAAATTACTGCATCTATAACTTTATCTTTTGAAGAATTTCTTTTTTCATTTTTATCACTTATAGTTCTTTCCTTATCATCATCACTTTCAACTTTTTTTCTTTCAAAAAAAGTACGTTCTCTCTGATTTATAGGTTCTAATTCTTCATCGTCTGAACTAAATAAATCAAAATCAAAAATTTTATCAATAAATGATTTTTCCTTATCTATTTTTTTCTTATAATCATTTTCTCTATTTTCATCATCTTCTAAAAGAGTACTTTGTGATGTAGTTTCATAAAAATTATTATTTTCAGCTTCTTCTATTTTATTTTCTATATCTTTAATATCCGATCTTAATTCATCAATTATTATTTTCTCTTGCTTAGCATCTATTAATTTTCCCTCTTCTTTTAACTTATCTATTCTTTCTTTTTCTGCATTAGGGTCAAGTTCATTATTTTCTTCTTTATTAACTTCTAAAATAGGGTCAAAATCTAAAATTTTATCTAAAAGAGGTTTTTCAATTTCACGAATTGAATTTTCGTCATTGATTACTTCCCTAATATCTGTATCAGAATCTTTATCACCTATAGATATTAACAGAACTTCATCCTCTATCGTTAAGGATTCATTTATATTTACTTCTTCATTAAAAATAATATCTTTATCTTTAGAATCTCTAACTACTTTTTCCCCGTCTATAGGAGGCCTTAACTCAAAATTAGGAGGCACATCTAAAGGTTTTTGTTCATATACCTGAAATTCATCGGGCGATTTGTTTATAAAACCTATTTTTTCTTTAACACCAGTACAACCAAATAAAAATAAAAGTTTTATAAATAATATAAGTTTTAAATAAAATTTAATGTTAATCTTATTCATTTTAAAACCCTTCTTTTTTTACTTTCACTAAACTCGTTATATAAGAAAATACAAGCACCCACACATATACTAATATCAGCAATATTAAAAGTTGGCCAATGTAAATTTTTCCAGTAAACATCAATAAAATCTATAACCACTCCTAGTCTTATTCTATCAATAGCATTACCTAATGCACCAGCAGAAATTAATGTCATTGCAAAATAATGTTTTTTTGTAATAATTGCCCATGATATTAGTCCAATTCCAAATAATAGCCCAATCAATGAAAATATATGAGGGACTACTTGGCCAAAACTACTAAATATTCCAAAAGCTACTCCAGAGTTAAATACTAAGGTAAAGTTTAAAAAAGGTAATAGAGTCAACTCTTCAGAATTACTCAACATATAACTCAAAATTTTCATTTTGGAAAATTGATCAAGTAAAATAATAGTTAGCATTAATAATAAAAAATAAATACTTTTTTTCATTTCTATTTTACTACGTTTGTACATCTTTCGCATAAAGGTTCTTCCGTAGAATAAACAAAATTATCAAATATTTTCCAGCATCTCACACATTTATGTCCTTTTGCTTTAGAAACAACTATTTCCAAACCTTCAATACTATCTTCTTTATAAGCACCCTTAATGTTACTACCTTCAACAATCTCAGATTTTGAAACAATTGCTATTTCATTAATATCTATTGATTCAATTAACGAAAAATAGTTATTTTCTTTAATATATATTTTAATTTCAGCATCTAAACTTGACCCTATTATCTTATCTTGCCTAGCTAGTTCAAGAGCACCATTAATAATTCTTCTTATTTTTCTAATACTTATCCACTTTGTATTTAAATCATTATCTAACCAATTTTCTGGGATATTTGGAAATTGTTTAAAATGAATACTATCTTCATTATCGGTGCCAATATGAGCTAACCAAGCCTCTTCAGCAGTATAACTAATAACAGGAGCAAGCCAGGTAGTTAAACATTTAAATACTTCATTTAATACCGTTCTAGTTGCTCTCCTTTTTTTATCATTAAGTTCATCACAATAAAGTGAGTCTTTCCTTATATCAAAATAAAATGCTGAAAGGTCTGAGGAACAAAAAGTGTGTAATTCACTATAAAATGCTTGAAAAGTATAATTTTTAACAGAATCTTTTAGTAATAAATCTAGCTCTTTTAATCTGTGTAAAACCCACCTTTCTAACTCTGGCATTAAATCTACATCTATTGATTCGGACTCATCAAAATCATTTAAAGCACCTATAGTAAATCTAATAGTATTTCTAAGACGCCTATATGACTCACTTACTCCTTTTAATACTTCGGGGCTAATTCTTACATCTTCTGTAATATCGGTCATAGCAACCCAAAGTCTTAAAATATCTGCACCTGATTGTTTTATAATGTCTTGAGGAGAAACTACGTTTCCAATACTTTTAGACATTTTACGTCCTTGACCATCTAATACAAAACCATGAGTAAGCACTGCATCAAATGGAGCTCTTCCTCTAGTGCCGCATGATTCTAGTAATGAAGATTGAAACCATCCCCTATGTTGATCAGAACCTTCTAAGTATAAATCAGCAGGCCATTTTTGTTTATTACTATTTAAAACGAAAGAATGTGTAGAACCAGAATCAAACCAAACATCTAAAATATCTTGAACGCCTACATATTCCTTTGCATCATATTTATCTCCTAAAAATTTTTGAGGATCTTCTGTAAACCAAGCATCTGCTCCTTTTTCTTCTACTGCCTTAGCAATTCGATCAATTACTTCCGGATCTCTTAAAATTTCTCCTGTATTTTTATTTAAAAAAACTGTAATTGGAACTCCCCAAACTCTTTGTCTCGACACACACCAATCAGGACGATCTTTAACCATAGATTTAATTCTATTTTTAGATATCGAAGGCACCCAGATAGTCTTTTCAATAGATTCTAAGGCAACCTTTTTTAAATCATTTTTTTCCATTGAAATAAACCATTGTTGAGTAGCTCTGTATATTATTGGTTTTTTAGATCTCCAAGAATGAGGATAGCTATGCGTATATTTTTCTGAAGCATATAAAGAACAATTCTTTTTTAACGCATCACAGACTGGTTCTAAAGCCTTAAATACATGTACACCTGCAAAAAGTGGTACATTAGAGAAGTAAGTTCCTCCGTCTTCAACTACATCAGGAACAGGAATTCCAAATTTCTGTCCTAATTCAAAATCATCTTCTCCATGACCAGGAGCTACATGAACAAAACCTGTTCCTTGTTCTGTTGAAACAAAATCACCTTCTAATAAAGGTACATCAAATTTATAGCCATCATTATTTAAAGGATGCATGCATATAGACCCCTTAAGCAAGTCACCTTTTATTTCTGATATTAAATCATATTCTTTAATATTCGTATCTATCAAAAATTTGTCTAATCGTTCTTTTGCTAATAGTATCTTTTGTCCTATATTAATTTGAGTATTATCATTGTTATTTTTAATTTCAATTATTATGTAATCTAGATTTTTACCGTAAGCAATTGCTCTATTTGCAGGAATTGTCCATGGAGTCGTTGTCCAAATAGGAACATATGCATCCTTTAATATAACTTCCTGAGTATTTCTAATTTTGAAACCAACAGTTATAGCAGTAGATTCTATATCTTTATACTCTACTTCAGCTTCAGCTAAAGCTGTTTTTTCTACAGGAGACCACATAACAGGTTTAGAACCTTTATATAAACTTCCATTTTCAATAAATTTACCTATTTCCCTAACAATTTGTGCCTCGGCATCAAAACTCATTGTTAAATATTTATTATCCCAATCCGCAAGAATAAATAATCTTTTAAAATCATCCATTTGGGCACCTATCCATTTGTCTGCAAAATTTCTACATTCTGCTCTAAAATCAGCGATAGGAATTTCTTCTTTGTTAATTCCTTTTTTTTTGTAGGTTTGTTCCACTTGCCATTCGATTGGCAAACCATGACAATCCCATCCAGGAATATAATGAGAATTATAACCACTCATCTGTTTACTTCTATTAATAATATCTTTTAAAATCTTATTCATAGAAGTACCAATATGAATTGGACCATTTGCATAAGGAGGGCCATCATGTAAAATAAACTTGTCTCTATCTTTGGATAATTCTCTTAATTTGCCCCATAAATTAATCTTATTCCACCTCTCAATCATTTCTGGCTCCCGCTGAGGAAGCCCTCCACGCATTCCAAAACTTGACTTAGGTAAAAATACTGTGTCCTTATAATCCATTCAATGTTTCCTTATACCTTAAAAATATTATATTTTGTTTTCTTCTAATATTTTTATAGCTTCCTTACAATCTAAACCCATCTGTTTTTTTAGGTTTTCTATATTAGAAAAAACTTCTTCATTACGAATTTTCTTTACCAATGAAACTTTTATACGTGTTCCATAAATATCTCCACTAAAATCTATAATATGTGCTTCTAAAAACCTTTTTTTTCCTTTAAACTGTGGCCTACAACCAGTAGAAATTGCACTCTTGTATTTTTTATTATTAAACTGTACCCAACCAGCATATACTCCATCATGAGGTATTATTGTATTTAAATAGTGTACATTTGCGGTAGGAAAACCTAATTCTCTTCCCAGCTGCTCCCCTTTTACAACTCTTCCTTCTATTTCATAAAAATAACCTAATACCTTATTTGTATCTGACATTTTTCCTTTAAGGATCATATCTCTTACAATACTTGAAGAGTATCTAACATTTTCACCAGAAATTTCATTAATTATGTGTACTTTAAAGTTATTTTTATTCTCCTGTGATTTTAAGTAGTTAATATCTCCTTCTCGATTATGACCAAATCTAAAATCGTCGCCTATTACAATATGTTTTACGCTAAGACCTTTACACAAAACTATTTTAATAAAATTTTCTGCACTTATATTAGAAAATTTTTTATTAAACCGTTGCGCTACAATGATATCAATGCCCAACTCTTTCATTTTCATTACTTTACTTCTAAAAGATAAAATATTTTTGGGAGCATACTCTGGACGAAGTACTTTTAGAGGATGAGGGTAAAATGTTAATACAACTACTTTTTCATTATTATTATTTTTAAGAGATTTAGCATAATTCAGAACAGCTTTATGTCCTAAATGTACTCCATCAAAATTACCTATTACAACAATTGATTTTTTTATAATATTCTCTAAATAATTAAATTCTCTGTAAATCGAAACCATTAATTAACTCTTTTTTAATATATTATAATAAGTACCAGCCTCTACCATTAGAATCATCAACTGATTTAACGTAACCTAGGCCTTTCATATGAAATAAATGTGCTAAAACTGACCGTCCTGCTGCTTTTAATAATCTTTTATCAAGATTGGGATACATTTTTGAAACTAAATCGGGAATATAAGTTACAGTCTTAATATCTAAATATTTTATAATTTGTTTTTCTCGCATTTTTCTATGACCAATAAGAGCCTTAACAAATCTCTTTGGTTTTTTTATCATTTCCCCGTGTGATGGAATATAATATTCATCTTCTCTCAATAACATTTTTTCTAAACTTGCAAAATAATCCTTCATATTTCCATCTGGTGGAGATACTAAAGTAGTAGACCATCCCATAATATGATCTCCTGTTAGTACTGCTTTAGTGCCCTTGACGCAATAACAAATATGATTGGAAGTATGGCCTGGGGTATGTATACATTCTAATTCCCAGTTTGCTCCAGTAATCACCTCTTTATCTTTGATTATATAGTCAGGAGTAAAATTTAAGTCAGCTCCTTCTTCACCTTCTTCTTCTCCATGAGGTCCATAGCCCATTATTATTGCACCAGTTAATTTAGCTAAGGGTTTTGCTGCAGGAGAATGATCTGCATGAGTATGTGTAACAAGTATATGAGTAATTTTTTCGCCCTTCGTTTGATTTAATATAGCTTCAATATGTGAAGGTATATTTGGCCCTGGATCTACTATAGCAATCTCTCCATTACCAATTATATATGTTCCAGTTCCATAAAGTGTGTAGGGACTAGGATTAGGCGCCACTATTCTTCTAATACCAGGTAGAACTTCTTTTGAGATAGCATATTTAAATTCTAGCTCATGAGATAATAACTCTTGTAAAGGTTTATTTTTCATTTTTGTTTCTTCCAAAAATTTACTCCTACTTTTTTTATAAATCGGTATACCTTTGAATAATAAATATATATAAAATATAATAGATTATAACCTTCTTAAAATGAAAAAACATAAAATTATGCAACAAAAAAAATATATCGCAAGAAGCATGGTGAAGAAAGAGCTAAAATTCACCCCAAAAAAAGAAAAAGGAACTAAAATAGCTAGGCCAAGAAATGCCGCCAGCTTAGTATTATTAAAAAAATCTAATAAAGAGGTGAAAGTATTATTAGGTAAAAGATCTGATAAGACACGTTTTATGCCAGGCGCGTGGGTTTTTCCTGGCGGTGTTTTAGACAAAAATGATTATAAAATATCTGAATCAACTAAATTAGATAATAATATTATAAAAAAATTAGTAGTATCAAATAATATAAAAACTGCAAATGCTCTCGCGATTGCATCTATTAGAGAAACTGTTGAAGAAACAGGATTAATACTAGGTAGAAGAGCTAGAATTGTTTCGCATATAAACGATGATGATGAAAATAATGGTATAACTATTATGTCAAAACGAAACTTAATTCCTGACTTGGCTAAACTTTCTTATCTAGGTAGAGCAATAACTCCTACTTTTAGTCCTATTCGTTTTCATGCAAGGTTTTTTATGGCAGATGCAAAAGACCTAACAGGAAAAATAAAAACTACTAGTGAATTAGTTGAAATTAAATGGATACCTTTAAAAACAGCTACTAAACTACCAATGGCAGATGTAACAGAGTTCATGATAAATGAATTGCTAGAATATAATGGCAATATCTCTAGTATAAAAAGAATGTTAAAGAACCGCCCTATGTTTACATGGAAAATGGGCAAACAATGGATAACAAGAAAGTAATAACATCTATATAAAATGAAAAAATTCACGGAAGAACTCTATAAAAAATATAATCAAAATATAACTATAGAAAAAATTATAACTAGCCAAAATAGTAAGTTCCAGAATATATTAATATTTGACTCAAAATATTTTGGAAGAATTTTAACTTTAGATAAAGTCATACAAATAACAGAATTAGATCATTTTTATTATTCAGAGATGCTAAGCCATATTCCAATAATCACTCACGGAAAAGTAAAAAGAGTATTAATTATAGGCGGAGGCGATGGAGCAATAGCTCATGAAGTATTAAAACATAATTCCATTAAAGAAGTATTTATATGTGAAATAGATCAAGAAGTAATAAATTTGAGCGTTAAGTATTTAAAAAAAATTAATTTTGGATCTTTAAAAAACTCTAAAGTAAAAATTATAATAGAAGATGCTTCAAAATTTATTAAAAAAAATAACTTCAAAAATTATTTTGATTTAATCATAGCAGATAGACCCGATCCAATAGGTCCTGGAAAAAATTTATTCAAAATTAAATTTTATAAAGATATTAAAAATGCATTATCAAATAACGGGATAGCTGTATTTCAAAATGGAGTACCTTTCTTCCAAAAAAAGGAACTTAAAGACACTATGAAACATCTAAAATCTACTTTTAATTATTCTGGAGTATATTTAACTGTTGTACCAACATATATTGGAGGTTATATGGCATTAACTTGGTCATCAAATGCTATAGATATCTCAAAAAAAATAAATATAGATAAACATTCTAAAGTAATTAACAAATTAAATACACAATATTATACAAAAGAAATTCATTACACTTCATTTATTTTACCGAAGTGGATAAAAGAAATTTAAATATAATTTTATTTAATAAAATATTCTTTTAATCTCTGTAACCCATTAAAATCAGAAACATAAACAGAAGTATAAGCTCCTGCGGAATAAATTCTGACTTTATCTCCTGACTTTAAATTTTTAGGCAATTCGTAATTATATTTTTCATAAATTATATCTGCACCATCACAAGACGGACCAGCGATATTTACTGGACCACATTTAGAACTATTTTTTACCGGAATAATTTTATATCGTATTGCTTCAGATTCTGTTTCGGCTAAACCACCAAATCTGCCAATATCTAAGTAAACCCATCTTTTATTATCATTAACATGTTTTTTTGATACTAAAATAACTTCTGATTCTATAACTCCCGCCTCCGCTACTATAGACCTACCTGGCTCTAAAATAATATTAATTGGGTTACTTCCAAATATGCTATTAATTGATTTATTTAGTTTCTGAGAAAATGACTTTAAATTAAAATTAAAATCATCATAATTAACTGGTATTCCTCCTCCAATATTTATAAAATCTATAAAAATATTTTTTTCTTTTAAAAAAGAATAAACTTCAAAACATAATTTAAGAGATTCTACCCATCTACTTATATTAACTTGTTGAGAACCTACATGAAATGATAGGCCTACAGGAGTTAATTTTTTTTTGCTTGCTTCTAACATTAATTCTTTAGCCATATTTACAGAACAACCAAATTTTTTAGATAAAGGCCAATTAGCTCCTTGATTTGGTACTTGTAATCTACAAAAGACTTTTGAGGTTTTTGCATTATTTTCTATCTTATTTAGTTCTTCTATGGAGTCAAAAGCAAATAACTTTATTCCTTTTTTATAAGCCCATAAAATATCTTTATCTTTTTTTATAGTATTACCAAAGGATAAATGCTCTGGACTTATTGATTGTGAAAGACATAATTTTATTTCATTTTTGCTAGAAACATCAAAATAGGCACCTTCATTTTTTAAACAATTTAGTATTTCTATTGAAGGATTAGCTTTTACTGCGTAGTAAATTCTATTTTTAGGAAAAAATTTCTTAATATTATTATAGGACTTAGAAACTAATGATAAATCAATCACCAAAAAAGGGGTTTCTAACTTAGAATTTTTTATAAAATTATTTATTTTAATAACACTCATAATTTAGCTAATTATTCCTCTTTTTAATTTTTTTATTTCTATTTTTCTAGGCTTAAATTTTTTCTTTAAGAAATTTAATGATGATTCAGGGTTTGTATTACCACACATAAAAATATCAAATGCCGCAAAATTTCTTTCAGGCCATGTGTGAATACTAATATGCGATTCAGCTAATATGGCAACTCCAGATACTCCCTGTCCTTCTCCAAAATGATGAATATTTATCTGTAAAACAGAAGCTCCAGCTTCTTCAGCTGCCCTCTTCAGTAAATCTTTAACTTTATTTTCATCTTCTAAATAAAGACAATGCCACATATCAATTAAATAATGATGGCCTGCAAATATTTGACCATTTTCTTCCACAAAATGATCATAAGCAATATGTGTTTTTTTTGAATATTTAGAATATGAATCCATAAAATAAGTACACCTAAAAAATATTTATGGTACCACTGGTCGGACTCGAACCGACACTGAGTTGCCTCAAGCGGATTTTGAATCCACCGCGTCTACCAGTTCCGCCACAGTGGCCTAATAAAAATAATCAGTAATATATTATTTTTAATAGGGCAACTAAAAATTAATCAAATTCGTACTTGTTGATTAATATAGGAAGATCTCTATACCAAGTCTCTTTACCTAATTTATATTTTTTAATAATCTGTGGAAGTCCTTTATTAAAAATTTCTAATGCGCTTACCCCATTTTTAGAAGCTTGTTTTGCTGTTTTATCTATAAAATTGATCCACTTTTTAGTTTGTAAAATATCCTCTTTATTTTTTATAATATTACCATGTCCTGGAATTAGATAATCCCAGTCTTTATTCATAATTTCATCTAAATAATTTTTCCAATTATAAATATTAGCATGAGGAGAGGTTGGAGCTCTTTGATTAAAAACTAAATCCCCTACAAATAAAATATTACTACTTATATCTTTAATAATTAAATCACCATCAGAATGTCCTTCTTCAAATAGTTCTATAGTAATATTTCTATTTCCTAAATCTAGATTTATAGGATATTTTTTTCGTAAATTATTAAATGTATTTATTTCTGTATTTAAAAGCCATTCTTCTCCGATAAGGTTATGCAATTGCCTAAGTGATCTATTACCATATTTTAAATATCTTTTTGCTTCTGCCTCCGCCATAATAATTTCAGTATTCATCTCTAAATATCTCGAAATTCCGAAAGAATGATCAGCATGATGATGAGTTACTACTAAATACTTTATAGGTAAATTTGAATAAGAATTAATAATTTCTATAACATTTGAAGCATATAAATAACTAGGACCAGCATCTATAACAATTATACAATTATCTCCTATTATAAATCCTGTGTTGCTTATTGCACCTCCATTATTATTATTTACATCATCAATATCTCCTAAAAATACGTAAACATTCTTACTTACTTCTATAGGTATTAAATTAAATTTATTTGCAGAAAAAACAGGATTAGAAAAAATGTATAATATAAAAATTAAAATTATGTTAAAAAATTTCATCACATAGTATTATTATTTTTAAATGAAAAAAATTCTAATCCTAGAGAATCTTTTGCATGTATTCGAACACTTTGCCCCCTCTTAGGTAAATCTAATAATATAACAGGGTCACTAGATAGAGCAGCAAATGTTGTGATATCTGCAATAGGGCCCTCATCATCATCTACATGTATATTTTTTACAAAATACTCTGGAATAATTTCACCTTGTAAATCTGTAACAAAGCCCGTCTCCATTGGATGTGTAATTTTTAATTTTATTCTTTCTGCTCCGGCTTCTCTCTCATATTGTTTTATAGCTATTTTACCTATAGTTCCAGTCTCACATACTTCTACAGAAGGATCACAGGCAGGAGTTGAGCAGCCACCAGCACTTGCTACAAAGGCCATTTTTGAGCCAACATACCATATGCCATTATCTCCTAAAACTGCCGCTCTTACAGGTGAATCATCCTCTAATCTAATATTCATTCCAAGTGCCTCTATAGACCTATATGGTTTTATTGACATTGCTTGTTGAATAGGATTATTTTCTATAATTAATATAAAATTTTTAAAATTATGCAATCTTTTAGGAAGAGTGACTATTAATGGGACCTTATGCGCCTCCTCAATATAATCTTGCATAATAAGTTTTATATCATCTACAAATAAAACATTAACGTCTTTACCTAATAAGTTATTTTGCAAGTCATACCAAATACTAGAATTATCAGGATTTAAAGCCTCTTGAGACTGAACTAAACTATCTGAATTAGGTGTGTTTCTTTTTCCTGTAGGGCTAGAAGATAATTCTTCAGATAATTCAGCTCCCGCTTTAAAATCAGAAAAAGGTCCAGCAAAAGTTTCTAATGCAAATAAAGTTGTTAATAAAATTAAAAAAAGTTTAATCAAAGTTTTCCCCACACATATATATATAGTATATAGCTAAAAGTGTTTATAATTTCAAACATTAACCTTTAATTAATATTTAGAAATATAATATGATATTAAAAAAATTTTATAATAGTATTTTAAAACTTTCAGCTAAACCTAAAGCTGAGAAATTTCTAGCATTGGTGGCTTTTTCAGAGAGTTCTTTTTTTCCAATACCTCCTGACTTATTACTTTTGCCAATGGCTCTTGCCAGACCTTTAAAATGGATAAGATTAGCTTTAATTACAACAGTATTTTCAGTTTTAGGAGGTATACTAGGCTACTTAATTGGTATTTTTTTATGGGAAACAATAGGACAGTATATAATTGAAATTTATCATTTAGAAGAAAAATTTATTAATTTTAAAGATAATTATAATACAAATGGTGCTCTCATTGTATTCATTGCTGGATTTACTCCCATTCCCTATAAGTTAATTACCATTGCATCAGGAGGAATGAATTTAAATATAATAATATTTATAATAGCATCCATTTTATCAAGAGGAGCACGTTTCTTCTTACTGACAGGAATAATTAGAATTTTTGGTAATACCGCAAAATTATTTATTGATAAATATTTTAGTTTTTTAACTCTCATTGTAGGCTTCATTTTAATACTTTTAACTTTATGGATATACATGTGATTAATAAACTAAAATTTAGCCTTTCAAAACCTCCATTTATATCATTTATTATAGCAATATTTGCACTCTTGTTTGCTTTTTATTTACAATATATTTTGGGTCATGAACCATGTAAATTATGCATGTATCAAAGATATGTATATATATTAGTTATACTATTAAGTCTTCTAGGATTCTTTTTACATAAAAGCAAGCTTATACCTATTTTACTAATTATATTATTTATAATTATAACATCTATTGGTTTTTGGCATTTAGGGATAGAGCAACAATGGTGGGCAGCATCATTAGAATGCTCTGGCATTACAGAAAATATTGGTAGTCTAAAAGAAGAATTAAAGAATATTAATAATAGGCCGGTTGCTACTTGTGATCAAGTTTCACCAAAATTTTTAAATATTACTTTAGTTCAATGGAGTTTTATATATGCACTAGTTTCTTCTATATTTTTAACTATATTAAATATAAAATTAAATATAAAAAAAGATATATAATGAAAAATAAATTAACTAATAATAAAACTAAAAATAAAATTATATCAGAGATGATAAGGGTTAACCAAGCTGGAGAATTTGGGGCACAAAAAATATATGAAGGCCAATTAGCAGTTTTAAAAAATGATAAAACTATTAAAAAAATGTCTGAGCAAGAAAAAAAACATTTAGAAACATTTAATAAAATTCTTATTAAAAGAGGGATAAGACCGACTGCCTTATCACCATTTTGGGATTTAGGAGGCTATTTACTTGGAGTCACTACAGCTTTAATAGATAGAAAAGCCGCAATGGCTTGTACAGTTGCAGTTGAAGAAGTTATTGAAGAACATTATAAAGACCAGCAAAATATATTAAAAAAAGATAATACTGAAAAAGAACTTATAAAAATAATTAACAAATTTAGAGAGGAAGAAATAGAACACAAAGATATTGCTTTAGAACATAACGCTCAAGATCTTAAAGGATATCAATTAATGACTAAAGGAATAAAAACTATTACTAAATTAGCAATTTTTCTATCTAAAAAAATTTAAGCTATACTTTAAATGACTCCCCGCAACCACATCTAGCGCTTTCATTTGGATTATTAAATGTAAAACTTGACTGTAGCTTATCTTGGCTCCAATCTACTTCCGACCCTATAAGAAATAAAGTAGCGGCTGCATCAATATAAATATTTACTCCTTCTTTTACAATTTTCTCATCTGTAGACTTTTCTTCCAATGCATAACTTACATCATAAGTCATACCCGAACATCCTCCTGTTTTTATACCAAATCTTACTCCCATTGCTTCTTTAGGAGCATCTTTAAGTAAAGTCTTAATTCTATTCAAAGCTCTGTTCGAAAAAGTTAATATATCAGGTCTAGGCTGGGATAATTTATTCATAATCTTTCCTTTAAAAAAAGCCTAATTCAAGTCGCGCAGCTTCACTCATATTATCTTGAGTCCAAGTAGGCTCCCAAACTATTTCAACTCTAACATCTCCGACATTATCGCATTTTGATACGGCTTCAGCGACTCTGTCAGGAATAGTTTCAGCTTCCGGACAATTAGGGGTAGTTAATGTCATTGTAATTAATACATTATTTTTATCATCTATATCAATATTATATACAAGACCCAATTCCCAAATACTTACTGGAATTTCTGGATCATATACTGTTCCTAAAGCCTCAACTATTGATTCTTTAAGAATAATATTAGATTTTTCACTTTCTATACTCATTTAAAATACCTTCTTTAAATCAAATATAAATAATTTTTTAAACTTTTTCAAAAACTTTACCTACTTTTAAAATTCCTTCTGCTAAAGCTTCAAAATCCTCTTTATTATTATAATAACCTACAGATGCTCTAACTGTTGAAGGTACTCTATACCTTTCCATTGTTGGTTGAGCACAATGGTGACCGGTTCTTACGGCAATATTATATGTATTTAATAATGTACCTAAATCATGAGAATGAATATCTTTATATATAAAAGATACTACACCCCCTCTATTAGAAGGCTCACCAATAATCCTTAATCCTTTAATATTTTTTAAAATACTTATGCCTTCATTAATTAAATTTTTTGAATGATCATAAATATTATTCATTCCTATCTCTTGCATCCATTTTAGAGCAGACCCTAACCCAATAGCACCAACTATATTTGGTGTTCCAGCTTCATATTTACTTGGCAACCCTGCATACGTAGTATTTTCAAATGTAACTTTATCAATCATATCTCCTCCTCCTTGATAAGGAGGTGCTTCGGATAAAATTTCTTCCCTACCATATAATACTCCTATTCCAGTAGGCCCGTATGTTTTATGACCAGAAAAAACATAAAAATCACATTCCATATCTTGCACATCAACTTCTAAAATAGGAGCCGCCTGACAGCCATCAATAAGAGTGTATATACCTCTTGATTTAGCCTCCTTACAAATTTGTTTTACGGGAATAATTGAACCTATTGCATTAGAAATATGTGTTATACTTATAAATTTTGTTTTAGAAGTAACATTTTTAAAAACTGATTCAAATGATACCTCGCCATTTTCATCTGACTCTGCAATTTTAATAACTGCATTATGTTTTTTTGCTATAATCTGCCACGGTACAATATTTGAATGATGTTCTAACCGTGACAAAATTATTTCATCGCCTTCTTTAATTTTTGTATCTGCAACTGTTGAAGCTACCAAATTAATGGCTTCTGTTGCTCCCCTTACAAATATAATTTCTCTAACAGAATTAGCATTAATAAAATTTTTTACAATCTCTCTTGCATCCTCATGCATGTCAGTTGCTACTTGGCTAAGCTTATAAACTCCTCTATGAATATTTGCATAATGATTTGTATATACCTCATTAATAGATTTAAGAACTGAATTTGGTTTTTGTGAGCTAGCCGCACTATCGAGATATACTAAATCACCACTATTAAATATTGGAAATTGTGCCTTTATTTCTTTATGATTATATCTTTTTTTCTGGTATTTAATCATTAAAGTAATCCGTCATTATTTTTTTTGCCTTATCTATAAAATTTTTATTAAGATCATCTATGATTATATTGCCGAAAGAACTTACTAATAATTTTCTGGCTTCAACTTCAGGAATTCCTCTAGAACGTAAATAAAACATTTGTTCTAAACTTAAATTTCCTATAGTCACTCCGTGTGAACACCTTACATCATCAGCTAATATCTCTAATTCTGGCTTTGAATTTACTCTAGCTTTCTTACTTAATAATAAACTTTTACTAGACATATTTGCTAAAGTACCATCAGACCCTTTATCCACTCTAACTTTACCTTGAAATGATGCTTTTGAATTTTCATTTAAAATTATTCTAGCTTTCTGATCACTAAAAGTATTTTTTTTAGAATGCTTAACCTTTGTTAAGCCCTCTAGAAGAGAATCTTTAGAACCGAGCAACAACATATCTATTTTAGTTGATGCATTTTCCCCTAAAAGATTAATTCTATTTTCAGATCTCACCTGTCCTAATGCGCTCATAATAGAAGTGCTAGTAAATTTAGAATCCTCATGAACTGCACCATGAATATTATTTATATGTATATTATTAGTACCACCTTTTATAAAACAATTAAATGACAGTGAGGCACCTTTGGAAACATAAATATCTGTAACATTAGAAGTAAAAACTAAATCATTAGCCGTATCATTTATTATATTCTCTAATACTTCACATTCAGAGCCTTCTTCTAAGTAAACTAATGAACGCATATGTTGCATAGTATCTTTACTATATTCTCCAATATGTAATAATTCGATAAAACCTGGTACCTTTACATTTTTTTTAATATGTATTACAGCCCCTTCTTGATGAAATGCCGTATTAAAGGCTACGATACTTTGTGGTCTGCTATCAACAATATTTGATAGCCTTTCTTCTGCATATTTATATGCAGAACTTATTTTATCTTTTAGAAAACTAGGCTTATGTTTTATAAAATGAGTTAAAGTATTTACTTCTATTCCTTCTGGTAAATTATCATATTCTATATTTGTAAGTGTACCATTATAAAAAACTACTCTAATGACACAATTGGAGCCTCTTTTTTCTATTAACTTAGAATTAATTTCAAATTTATTATCTGAAAAAGGTGTAAAATATTTTTCTTTTAAGTTTTTATATGAATGATTATTCCATTCTTCAACACTCTTATCCGGGAACCCATCTTTTTTAAATTGGGCAATAGCTTCTTCTCTTAGTTCCTTTAACCAAGTAATATCTAGTCCAGGAAATAGTAGTTTATTATCCTTGTAAGATTCATAGTATTTGTGCTGTAAATTTTTCAAAACTAATTTGCCCCAGTAATACCCTGATAACCTTTTTCTTCCAAAAGCAATGCTAAGGATTTATCACCAGTTTTTATGATTTTTCCATCTGCTAAAATATGTATAGTATCCGGTTTAAGATAATCTAGAAGTCTCTGATAGTGTGTTATAACTATTCCACTTAACTTATTATCACGTAATTTATTAACTCCTTCTGCAACAATTTTTAGAGCATCTATGTCCAAACCTGAATCAGTTTCATCTAATATAGCTAAGGTCGGAGAAAGCATAGACATTTGAAATACTTCTGCTCTTTTCTTTTCACCTCCTGAAAAACCAACATTAACTGCCCTTTGAAAAAAGTCTTCACTCATTTCTAATTCTTTAGCTTTTTGTCTAGCTAATTTTAGAAACTCCATTGCATCTAGTTCATCCTCACCTCTATTTCTTCTCTGCGCATTTAATGCTGTTCTAACAAAAGTAGATGTAGCAACGCCAGGTATCTCTACCGGATATTGGAAAGCTAAAAAAACTCCTGAAGAAGCCCTTTCTTCAGTGGACATTTTAAGTAAATCATTACCCAGATATTTTATTGTTCCATTTACAATATTATACCCTTCCTTACCAGCTAAGACGGATGCAAGTGTGGACTTACCGGACCCATTTGGGCCCATAATAGCAGCCATTTCTCCATGTTCTATTTTTAAAGATAAACCTTTGAGGATTTCTTTACTATCTACCTCAACATATAAATCTTTGATTTCTAGTGTAGTGCTCAATTTGTACCTCTTATTATTTATAGTTAACCAACAGAACCTTCAAGACTCACACCTAAAAGTTTTTGAGCTTCAACTGCAAATTCCATAGGAAGTTTTTTTAAAACTTCTTTTGCAAACCCATTAACGATTAATGCTACTGCTTCTTCAGGATTTAAGCCTCTTTGCTGAACATAAAAAAGTTGTTCATCGCTTATTTTTGAAGTCGTAGCTTCATGTGCAACTTCTGCAGTAGGGTTTCTTGAATCAATATATGGAACTGTGTGTCCTCCACAATTTTTGCCTATTAATAAAGAATCACATTGTGAAAAATTCGTAGCGTTATCTGCACCAGCCTGCATTCTAACTAATCCTCTATAAGTTTGTTGCCCATGTCCTGCAGAAATACCCTTAGAAATAATGGTAGATTTAGTATTTTTGCCAATATGTATCATCTTTGTGCCAGTGTCAGCTTGTTGCTTTTTATTTGAAATAGCTACCGAATAAAATTCCCCGATTGAATTATCTCCTTGTAATAAAACAGAAGGATACTTCCAAGTAATAGATGAACCTGTTTCGACTTGCGTCCAAGAGATTTTAGAATTTACTCCTCTACATGCTCCACGTTTTGTAACAAAATTATATATACCACCTTTACCATTCTCATCTCCTGGATACCAGTTTTGAACTGTGGAATACTTTATTTCAGCATCATCAAGCGCAACTAACTCAACTACTGCAGCGTGAAGTTGATTCTCATCACGCATCGGAGCCGTACACCCTTCTAGATAGGACACATATGAACCTTTATCAGCAATTATTAATGTTCTCTCAAATTGCCCTGTTTCCGCAGCATTAATTCTAAAATATGTACTTAAATCCATTGGACATCTTACGCCTTCAGGGATATATACAAAAGAACCATCAGAATATACTGCAGAATTTAATGCAGCATAAAAATTATCAGTTTGAGGTACTACTGATCCCAGATATTTTTTTACTAAATCTGGATGCTTTTTTACTGCTTCTGAAATAGGACAGAATATTATACCTAATTCTGATAATTTAGACTTAAAAGTGGTAGCTACTGAAACAGAATCAAATACAGCATCTACAGCAACATTGCCGGAACCTACAATTCCAGCCAACATCTCTTGTTCTTTGATTGGAATACCTAACTTATTATAGGTACTCAAAATCTCTGGGTCTATTTCATCTAAACTTTTAGGTTTATCAGCGTCAGATTTGGGAGCCGCATAATAATATGCATCTTGAAAATCTATTTTAGGAAAATGGATATTTGCCCACTTCGGTTCTTCTGTATTCATTTTTAACCATTTTCTATATGCATCTAATCTCCATTCCAGTAGCCATAAAGGCTCATCATTCTTTTTAGAAATAAATTTTACTATATCTTCACTTAACCCCTTCGGGGCAAACTCTGTCTCAATATCTGTAACAAAGCCATATTTATAATCTTTGGTAGCTTTTTCAACTGCACTAATTGTTTCTGTATTTGCTGCCATAATTTATTCAATCCTCTTATTAATAGTAAAAGGTTTCATACTCTTCTTATACTGTAAATTACCTACAAATGGATTGGCCATTTCAGCAATACTTACAGAATTTAAAGCCTCTCTAATTGTATTATTTATTATTTGCCAATTACCTTGAGAAGGACACATAGATTCTAATTCACAACAATGATTTTTATCTTCTTCTACACAGACAGTTAATGCTACTTGCCCATCTATAATATCTATAATATCTCCTATAGAAATATCTTCTGCTTTGATCATTAACTTGTATCCTCCAGCTACCCCGCGAATTGAATTAGTAACGTTAGCTTTGGTTAACTTTGTTAAAATTTTACTTATAGTTGTAATTTTTAATGCAGTGATAGTTGAAAGTTCATGTGCACTATAAACTTTATTCTCAACACTAGACATTTTACAAACCAAAAGAATAGCGTAATCTGCCATCCTAGATACTTTTATCATTTTAATAATTCCCAAAAAAATATTAAGATCGTTATATATAGGGATATATAGTATTCTAGACTAATTTGGTCAAGTATTATTTATCTAGGCAGATCTGACGTGCCCATTAAATATTGATCTATCGATCTTGCTGCTTGTCTTCCTTCTCTTATAGCCCACACTACAAGAGATTGCCCTCTTCTCATATCTCCTGCAGAAAATATCCCTTTTACAGAAGTATGATAGTCATTAGTATTAGCATTAATATTATTTCTATTATCTAACTTAAATGAATTATCACTATTAATATTATTTAAAATTGGACCCGTAAATCCCATGGCTAATAAAGAGAGATCTGCTTTGATATTAAATTCAGTATTAGGAATAACTTTCATATTTTCATCTACACGATGGCATTTTAATCCTTCTAATACTCCATTTTTCCCATAAAAACTATCTGTTAATACTGAAAAATCTCTAATAGCGCCTTCTGCCTGCGAACTCGATACCCTCATCTTAATTGGCCAATCTGGCCATGTCAGAGCTTTATCTTCCTTTTCTGGAGGAATAGGCATAATTTCAATCTGAGTGACACTTTTAGCTCCTTGCCTAAAGGAAGTGCCTATACAATCTGACCCTGTATCACCTCCTCCTATCACTACAACATTTTTATCTTTAGCTGTTACATTATATTTTTCGTTAAAACTCTCTCCAGAAACTCTTTTATTTTGGAAAGGAAGAAAGTCCATAGCGAACATTACTCCTTTTAATTCCCTTCCTGGGATTTTTAAATCTCTAGGCGTTTCTGCTCCACCACTCAGTAATATAGCATCAAAGTTATTTTTTAATTCATTTAAGCTGATATCTATTCCAATATTTACGTTAGTTTTTATAACTAATCCCTCATCTTCCATCTGTTTTTGCCTTCTATCAATTAAATGTTTTTCCATTTTAAAATCTGGAATACCATATCTTAATAGCCCACCTATCTTACTATTTTTTTCATAAAGTGTGACATTATGTCCAACCCTTATAAGTTGCTGAGCAGCCGCCATACCGGCAGGGCCAGACCCAATAACTGCTATTTTTTTATTTGTATTTAAATCTACAATTTGTGGTTTAATTAAACCTTTTTTCCATGCATTATCTACAATTGCACATTCAATATTTTTAATTGTTACAGGATTATCATCTATATTTAATGTACAGGCTGCTTCACAAGGAGCAGGGCATATTCTGCCTGTAAATTCTGGAAAATTATTAGTTGAATGAAGTACTTCAATGGCCTCTTCCCATTTATTATTATAAACCAAATCATTCCAATCTGGTATTATATTATTTACTGGGCAACCTGTATGACAATAAGGAATTCCACAATCCATACAACGTGCTCCTTGATCAGATATAACTTTTTTCTCAAGGTCTTCTGTAAACTCATTAAAATTTTTTAATCTTTCTTCTACAGGCTTATATGACTTGTCTACTCTGTCAATTTCTAAAAAACCAGTTACTTTTCCCATCTTTTTACCTCTATTTTATGCAACAATTTTATTATTATTATTTTCGTTTTGCATCAATACTTTTTTATAATCTATAGGCATAATTTTTTTAAAATATTTAAGATTATTTCTCCAACTTTTAACAATATTTTTAGCCAAATTACTATCAGTATACTTTATATGTCTATCTATTAAAAACCTAATACGTAAATCATCATTAATTAATAGGTTATCAGAAACCTTAAAATCATTATTATATTCTGAATTATTAATATCACTCACTTCAAGATCATCTATATTTACCATTTCTGTATTTAAATAATTGTTAATTCTATCGTTAGGATCATATATATAAGCAATTCCTCCACTCATACCTGCAGCAAAATTTCTACCAATAGAGCCTAAACACAAAACAATGCCTCCGGTCATGTATTCACAGCCATGATCGCCTACTCCTTCGATAACTGATATTGCTCCTGAGTTTCTCACACAATAACGTTCTCCTGCGATACCATTGAAATAACACTCGCCTGATATTGCTCCATATAATACAGTATTTCCTATAACCATAGAATCTTCAGGTATAATTTTAGAATCTTTTGCCGGCCTTATTATTAATTTTCCCCCTGAAAGACCTTTTCCAACATAATCATTTGCTTCTCCATAAAGATTAAAAGTAACACCCTTTGCTAAAAATGCTCCAAATGATTGGCCAGCTGTCCCAGTAAAATTAAATTTTAATGTATCTTCTTCTAAACCAGAATGACCTTTAAGTGCTGCTATCTTACCTGACAACATAGCTCCTGTTGTCCTATCAGTATTTTTAATATTCAATTCAATTTCTTGGCTATCCTCATTCTTTAAATAATTTTCAAATAAAGGAATTAATTTTTTATCTAAAATATTGTCAATAGGGTGTACCTGTCTTTCAGAATTAAATATTGCTATATTTTTTCCAACTTCAGGTTTATAAAACAATTTTGAAAAATCTAAACTCTTTGTTTTCCAGTGGCTAATAGCATGATTTGTATCTAACTTATCAACTCTTCCTATCATCTCATTAAATGTTTTAAATCCTAATTCAGACATTAAACTTCTTACTTCCTCAGCTACAAAGAAAAAATAGTTAATCACATGTTCAGGAGTACCTGTAAATTTTTTTCTTAGCTCGGGATTTTGAGTTGCAATGCCAACAGGACAAGTATTAAGATGGCATTTTCTCATCATAATACATCCTGAAGCAATCAATGGTGCTGTAGCAAAACCAAATTCATCTGCACCTAGCAGAGCTCCAATAACTACATCTCTTCCTGTTCTAAATCCGCCATCTACCTGAAGAGATGTTCTACCTCTTAAACCATTTAGTACAAGAGTTTGTTGAGTTTCGGCTAAACCAATTTCCCATGGCGAACCTGCATGTTTTATAGATGTAAGCGGACTAGCCCCAGTACCACCTTCAAAACCAGCAATAGTTATATGATCAGCTCTAGCTTTTGCTACACCAGCAGCTACAGTTCCCACTCCTATTTCTGATACTAGTTTTACACTAATTCTAGCTTCTGGATTTACATTCTTCAGATCAAAAATTAATTGCGCTAAATCTTCTATTGAATAAATATCATGATGTGGAGGAGGTGATATTAAACCTACCCCAGGAGTAGAATGCCTAACCTTTGCAATAATAGGATCTACTTTATGACCAGGTAATTGGCCTCCTTCTCCAGGTTTTGCTCCTTGAGATATTTTAATTTGAATATCATCTGCATTGATCAAATATTCTGCTGTTACACCAAACCTTCCGGAAGCAACTTGTTTTATTGCAGATCTCATAGAAGTACCGTCTGCATTTATAGTAAATCTATCTACTTCTTCTCCACCTTCTCCAGTATTGGATTTCCCCCCAATTTTATTCATAGCTATTGCTAGTGTTGTATGAGCCTCCCTTGATATAGAACCAAAAGACATAGCACCAGTTGCAAACCTTTTAACAATATTATCTGCCGACTCCACTTCATTTATATCAAGTGGTTTTTTATTATATTTTAATTTAAATAAACCTCTCGGTGTCATTTTTTGCTCTGACTGTTCATTAATCATCTTAGCATAAGATTCATATTTTTCTGGAAAATTTCCTCTAACTGCATGTTGTAAATCTTTAATAGTATCTGGAGTCCAAACATGGCTTTCACCTCTAATTCTAAAAGCATAATCTCCACCTACTTCTAAATTATTCTGTAGCATTTGTTCCAAACTAAAGGCTTTTTTATGGCAATCATAAGAAGATTCTAAAATATCATTTAAAGACAAACCTTCTATCTTACTTGGAGTACCTGGAAAATATGTTTTAACAAACTTTGAAGAAAGCCCCACAGCATCAAATATTTGAGCACCATTGTAAGATTGGAATGTAGAGATACCCATTTTAGACATTACCTTTAGCATGCCTTTTCCAACAGCATTAATATAATTATCACATGCCATTTCATAAGATATCGAAAGGTTAGAAATTATATCTTTTATTGTTGAAAATGCTAAGTATGGGTTGATAGCATCAGCACCATATCCTCCTAATACACAAAAATGGTGAATTTCTCTAGCTTCACCAGTTTCTACTGCTAACCCTACTTCTATTCTCAAACCAACTTTAACTAAGTGTTGATGCACTATACTTGTTGCAAGTAAAGCAGGAAGAGCAATTCTATTACGTGATACTTTTCTATCCGAAATTATTAAAATATTTGCTCCATCTTTTATAGCTTTTTCTGCAGAAGATTTTAATAACTCTAAAGAATTTTGCATACCACTTACGCCTTCTTGAAAATCGCACGTAGCATCTAAGACAGAAGATATATGTCCACTATTAGGAGATTTATCAATGCATTTAATTTTTGACATATCCTCATTTGTTAAAATTGGTTGATCTAATTTTAAACACTTATTATTTATAGGCTCCAAAGATAAAAGGTTTTTTCTAGGCCCCAAAATACTCATAAGACTCATAACCATCTTTTCCCTTATAGGGTCAATTGCGGGGTTAGTTACTTGAGCAAATAATTGTTTAAAGAAATTATATAAAGGCTTATGTTTTGATGATAATACAGCTATTGGGGTGTCAGTTCCCATAGAGCCAGTTGCCTCTTGTCCGTTCTCAACCATAGGTGACATTAGAAATTTTATATCTTCTTGAGTATATCCAAAAGCTTGCTGTAGATCTAATTTTAGATCTGACTTATATTCCTCATAATCACTATTTGCTGATTTTAAATCATTTAAAGTAAGATTACTCTCACGTAATATTGATGGATATGAAAATTTATTTGATATATCATCTTTTAATTCTTGATCTGTTATTATGGCACCTTTTTCTAAATCTATTAAGAGCATTTTTCCAGGCTGCAATCTCCATTTTTCTTTAATTTTCTCTTCAGGGTGAGGCAATACTCCCATTTCAGAAGATAAAACTATTTTATCTTCATCAGTAATAAAATATCTTGCTGGTCTCAATCCATTCCTATCTAAGGTAGCTCCAATTTGTTTTCCATCTGAAAATGCCACCGCTGCAGGTCCGTCCCATGGTTCCATAACAGACGAATTATACTCATAGAATGCTCTTCTATTTTTATCCATGAGCTTATTATTTTGCCATGCCTCTGGAATTAAAAGCATCATAGCATGAGATAAAGTATACCCTCCCATAATTAATAATTCTAGAGCATTATCAAAACATGCAGAATCTGACTGCCCTTCAGAAATTATTGGCCATATCTTTTTTAAATCTTCTCCTAAAACTTTTGATGACATCATATGTTTTCTAGCATTCATCCAATTAACATTTCCACGAAGTGTATTTATCTCTCCATTATGACATATCATCCTAAATGGTTGAGCTAAATCCCAAGATGGAAAAGTATTAGTAGAAAATCTCTGGTGAACTAAAGCTAATGCACTCACTACTCTTTTATCTTCTAAATCAGTAAAATATGAGCCAACTGTGTCAGATAAAAGCATTCCTTTATAATTTAGAGTTCTAGTAGAAAATGAACATATATAAACATTTTGTTTTTTAGATAATAAATTTTTATCTTCTCTAAATTTATTTGATAAAATCTTTCTAATTATAAATATTTTTCTCTCGAATTCGTCTTGATTAATTGTTTCATTTTTAGAAATAACAAAAGCTTGTTTTATTACAGGAGCTGTTAGATTAAGAGATTTAGATATAGCCTTTTTATTGACTGGGACAGTTCTCCAAAAAAGAACTTTAGCACCATTTTCTCCTATAACTTCCTGAAATAATTTTTCAGAATACTTTACCGAAGTATTATCATTAGGAAAAAAAACTTGTGCAACAGCATAACCGCCTTCATTAGGTAATATAATATTTTGTTTTTTACATTCTTCCCTTAAAAATAAATCAGGAATCTGAAGAAGTAATCCTGCTCCATCTCCTAGAGTAGGGTCTGCTCCTACCGCGCCTCTATGCGTTAGATTATCCAAAATTTTTAAGCCATCTTGTATAATGGAATGTTCTTTATTACCTTTAATATTAGCAACAAACCCTATTCCGCAAGCATCATGCTCAAAATTAGAATCATATAAACCCTGATTCAGAGGTCTTTTGTTAAAACTAATATCTTTATTTTTATTTTTCATTCTTCTTACTTCATTCTCATATTTTATACATAATTCTAAAGATGCGGAGATTAAACAAAATTTAACCTACAAGCAAACATTAAAAATAAAATTAATTGCTAGAATTAAAATAAATGTACCTATATATCTTAATTCAATATTTTTAACTATAAAGACACTTTAATATGCAATATTCAAAGGGTCATATTATAGAAGTTTTATGATGCTCAATATAGTATATTATCTAGTTAATAACAACATAGTTTAGATTTAATAAATTTAAAGGTAAATAATGAAAAAAATGATATATTTTGAAGATCTTTCTATTGGACAAAAAATTAAAATTGGTCCTATTTCTGTTACAGAGAAAGAAATAATAGAGTTTGCAGTGAAATATGATCCCCAGCCATTTCACATAGATGCTAAAAAAGCTAAAGATTCACTATTTGGAGGACTTTGTGCATCTGGATGGCATACTTGTTCTCTGTATATGAGGATGTTATATGATGGCTTACTGGTAAATTTAGCATCTTTAGGTTCTCCAGGTATGAATCAGATAAGATGGATAAAACCATTATTTCCAAATGACACTATTAATGGAGAATTAGAAATTATAAGTAAAACGCCAAGTAAATCTAAACCTTCTATTGGCAGCATGATAATAGATTCTAAAGTATTTAATGGTAATGATGAATTAATTATGACTTTACAAAGTATAAGTATAGTGAAAAAGCGAAATTAAATAAAGTATTTATAATGAATGGTATACAAGAAAAATTTGTCAAAAAATATACTACTGCTTTAGGCCATAATAGAGCTTTTGTAAAATTTACTGGCTTAAAAACTCTTTGGTTTAATACAGGAACTTTATGTAATTTATCTTGTGATGGATGTTATATAGAATCGAGCCCAATTAATAATAAATTGCTTTATTTAAATAAAAAAGATGTGGATCAATATTTACAACAAATAAAAAAAGATGGCCTTTCTTGTGATACCATAGGATTTACAGGCGGAGAACCTTTTATGAATAAGGATATAATCTCTATTATAAATCTATGTAGAGAGGAAAACTATAATATTTTAATTTTAACTAACGCAATGCAACCAATGCTTAATAAAATAAAAGAACTGAAAAAATTTGCAGCATATGAAAAGCTCACAATAAGAGTATCCCTAGACCATTATACAAAAGAAGGGCACGAGTATATAAGAGGAAAAAATACCTGGGATAAAGCCTTAAAAGGAATTAGATGGTTAACAGATAATAAATTTAATATTAATATTGCTTCTAGAATTATAAATAAAAATGAAAAACTTTTAAGAAAAGGCTTTGCTAAATTATTTAAAGATAACAATTTAAAAATTGATGCTTATAATAAGAATGACCTAGTTGTATTTCCTGAAATGAATTCATTATCTGATACCCCGGAAATTACTACTGATTGTTGGGATATTTTAAATACTGATCCTAAAAACATGATGTGCTCTAACTCGAGAATGATTGTTAAACGTAGAGAAGATTCAAAAACACATATAGTTTCTTGCACTTTAATTCCATTTGAAAAAGATTTTAGTTATGGAAATAATTTAAAAAAATCATTTAATAAAATTTATTTAAATCATCCATTTTGTTCTAAATTTTGTGTTTTAGGTGGTGCTAGCTGCACTAATAATTAGAAAAGGTTTTAATATAAATGGATATATACACAAATAATAATAAAGAATACCCATATTCGCTTATAACTCATAATATTAGAGTCAGCGTAAGAACTGATTTTTTAAATGATCAGTCTGATGAAGATAATAATTTATGGGTATGGTCATATAGTATTTTAATTGAAAATAATAGAAATGAAGAAGTACAATTAATTGATAGATATTGGAAAATAACTGATGAAACAGGGCAAATACAAGAAGTGAGGGGAGCTGGCGTGATTGGTCAACAGCCCATAATAAAGCCTCAAAATTCTTTTCAATATTCTAGCGGGACACCTTTATCAAAACCCTCTGGTTTTATGTATGGAACATATAATATGCTATACGAAGGGAATAAAACATTAAAAGTAATAATACCAACTTTTTCTTTAGATATCCCCTTAAATAAAATCATTTTAAATTAATTAAGAAACTATAACTGATTAAAAATTAAAAAAGGTTTATAATTAATTCTCAATTTTAGTATATAGGTTAAAAATGAATTTTAGATCTGTTTTATATATTATTGGACTTTTAATTTCCACTCTTGGGTGTATGATGACAATTCCTACACTTTTTGATTTATTTAGTAATCATAATAATTGGAGTATATTTGCGTCCACTGGAATAATTATTTTCTTAATGGGAATTACAATTATTTTAGCTTTCAAAAATAAAAATACTAAAATTGGAAATAGAGAAACTTTCCTTCTTAGTGTCTTATCATGGATATTTTTAGCAGGTATTGCAGCCCTTCCACTTTATCTTTCTGATATAAATATAAGCTATACTGATGCTTTTTTTGAAGCTACAAGTGGTATTACTACTACAGGGTCTACAATTTTAGTAAATATTGAAAATGTTTCCAAAGGAATACTAATATGGAGATCAATCCTCCAGTGGCTAGGAGGTATAGGAATTATAGTTATGGCTGTTGCAGCTTTACCTCTTCTACATATGAGTGGCTTACAACTTTTTTTTTCAGAACAAATAGAGCCAAATGATAAACTTAAAGAAAGAGTAAATAATCTAGCTAAAACTATAATAATAATTTATTCAATCTTTACTCTTATTTGCGCTATACTATTAAATATTAGTGGTATGTCTTTATTTGATTCAATTTGTCATTCAATGACAACTATTGCAACAGGAGGATATTCTACTAAAAACAACTCTATCGGTTATTTTGATAATATTTGGATTGAAATAATTATAATAATGGGAATGATTGCAGCAAGCTTGCCATTCATAATTTATGCCAAGTCTATAAGTAATATAAAAGCTGTATTTATGGATAAACAAGTAAAAGGCTTTCTCTTTACTTTAATTATTTCAATATTTATTATTGCAATCTGGCTTAATCTTAAACTCAATGTAAATTTTATAGAATCTATTCGTATTTCCGCGTTTAATGTAATTTCTATAATTACTGGAACTGGTTATTCTACAGAAGATTTTTCAGAATGGGGTAGTTTTGCAATTAGTATGCTTTTTATATTTATGCTAATAGGTGGATGTACAGGATCTACAACTGGGGGTATTAAAATATTTAGAATTCAAATTCTTTGGCAAGTAATACTTCAACAAATACAAAAAGTTATTAGACCTCATCAAATACTTAAAATCACATACTCTAAAGCTGTAATTGACGATAAGACAACATTATCAATATTAGCAATAATATTTTTGTTTATTATATCAATCATTATTATTGCCGGCTTGCTATATTGGATGGGGCTAGACTTACTTACAGCTTTTTCTGCTGCAGCTACTTCGATTGCTGTGGTCGGTCCTGGACTGAGTAATGAAATAGGACCTTTAGGTAACTTTAGTAATCTACCAAATCAAGCGAAATGGTTATTATCTGCAGCGATGATAATTGGTAGACTAGAATTTTTGGCCGTTTTAATATTAATAATGCCTTCATTTTGGAGAAAATAATAAAATTCTCAAAAAATATTATTCTATATAAATTTTATTAGAATCATTATTCACTTCTACCGGAGAATCAAAATAAGTTATTTCAGGCTCAGAGTACCTATCGGTCAACCATTGTATTCGACTTTCATCAAACCAAGCATGAGCATTTTCAGAATTGTCAAAAATATATACACCCCCTGCCATATTTTTACTCTCATTAAATAAATAATTTTTTCTGATTAAACCATTAGTCTCTTGATACATGGGAGCTGTTTCTTTAAATTTTTCCTTTATACTATTATTATCGATATCATCAGAGATATTAAATTTTACTATTACTACAAACACTCATAACTCCTTTTCATAAATTAGTTATTAAATAATCGCATTCTAATTTTAATGAAACTATTCTTAAAATCATCTTGAACTAAAACCAATGCAGGAACTAAAAATAATACTAAAAAAGTAGTAGCAATCAATCCAAAAACTATTGTTACAGCCATTGGCTTTAAGAATTGCGCTTGAGTACTTCCTTCAAATAAAAGAGGTATCAGACCCGATATAGTTGTTAAAGAAGTTAAAATTACTGCTCTAAACCTCTCACATGCACCATTAATTACAGCATTTATTATATTTACACCTTTTTTAATTTTATCATCAATAGTAGAAACCATAATAATAGAATCATTTATTACAATACCAGCTAACCCTAATAGCGCAACTAAAGATAAAATAGTGATATTGAAACCAGTAATCCAATGACCTATAATAGAGCCTAATGCTGCAAAAGGAATTATGCTCATAACTATGAAAGGCCTAAAATAAGATGAGAAAACTCCAGACAAAATTATGTATATTAAAATTAAACCAATTATAGTTCCAATTTTCATATCCATTAAAGTTTCAGTTTGTTCTTCAGACCTACCAGCTAACCTCCAATTATGTCCTTTATTTAATATAATTTCATCTAAAGGACCAGCTGATAATGCTCCTAATATAGTAGCTGGAGCAATTACTTTTTCATCAATTTCTGCTGTAACAGAAATTTCAGTTTTACCATTTTCTCTTCTTATAATTGAAAAACCTTTTTCATATGCTATTTCTACTATTTGACTTAATGGTATAAAATTATTTTTAGAAGACATGATAAACATATTTTTTAAATCAATCTCTTTGAGTCGCTTACTATCATATCTAATTCTTATTAAAATTTCTTCAGATCCATCAGAAAACCTTTGTACTATAATGCCTCTAAAAGCAGCACTTATTTGGTTAGAAACTTCTAAAGTGGTAAATCCTAGTGATTTTCCCAAAGGTCTTAATTTTAATACTAATTCCTCTTTGCCCCAAGGTAAATCGTCATAAATATCACTTACTCCCTCGTATTTAGCCAGTAGGCTTTTGACATCATTAGCTATTAATTTAGCTTGTAAAATATCATTATCTAAAGTTTTAGGAATAATTCTAATATCTATATCTTTTCCTGGAGGACCCTGTCTTTTCGAGGATATGGTCATAGACTCTAAACCTGCAGGTTTAACTATATTATTTTTCCAAATATTTATTAAATTACTGATTTCTGTAATTCTTTTGTCAGAACTAACAAGTTCCACTACCATTGCACCTATATGCTGCCCTTGTATCTGTTGGACACTGCCTGGCAAACCTAAAGATCTGCCTATAATAGAAAAGTGTGTCTGCACTTCATTGTTATTATCTGCTTCCTTCAAAGCTCTTTCAAGTTCAGCAATCATAAAAATACTATTTTCTCTTGGAGTACCTGGTGAAAAGTTAAAATTAACATAGACTATATCTGGTTCAGGAGAAGGGAAAAAAACAAAAGATACTCTTCCTCCTGACATTAAGCCCATTACTATTATCAATATGGCGAAGATAGAAGATAAAGTAATGTATCTATAATGTGTTGCATAACTAACCCACTTACGAAAATAGTTTTGCCTCACATGAAAAAAATATTTATTAAATTTAAGTCTAAAGTTTCCAATATCTTTCTTCTTCTTATTTAAAGCTAAAGATAAATGACCAGGCAATATCAGAAAACATTCTACCAAAGATGCTATTAAAACAGCAATAGCCACTAAAGGAATTGCCTCAATCACTTGACCAATAATTCCTGAAATTAAAAAAATAGGTATAAAAGCTGCAACAGTAGTAATAGCCGCCGTAAAAACAGGAAGAAACATTCTACTAGCACCGTTTTTAGCTGCAATATATGCATCGTCTCCATTTTCATGACATGTCTGAGCATATTCAGCCACCACTATTGCGTCATCAACTATAATGCCCAACATCATAATCAAAGCGAATAAACTTACCATATTTATAGTTTGGCCTGATATTAACATCACACCTAAAGTTCCTGCAAGTGCAATAGGAATTCCAAACGCCACCCAAAATGCTACTCTTCCAGATAAGAATAAAAATAAAATTATTACTACTAAAACCAGACCACCTAAACCATTCTTAATTAACAGATTAATTCTATCCCTAACTGATTGCACACTTAAATCATAAATCTTAATATTCAAGTTAGCTGGTGACTTTTTTTGAAAATTGGACACATAATTTTCTAATATTCTTGCCATTTCTAGAGAATTTCTACCTGCTGCTCTCTTAATATCAAGACTTATGGCTTGTTTATTATTTATTAGTCCATATTCACCTTCACTATCATAATTAATATATATATTAGCTATATCTTTCAAATATACTTGCTCACCAAACTCTCCACTTATTATTGAAAGTTCTTTTAAATCTTCAATTGTATTCTTATTTCCTACTAATTTAATTTTTCTTGTATCTAAATCTTCAATTGTACCTGCTGGAAAATCTTTAGAAAATGCGTATATCTTATCAGCAAGATCTTGCATAGACTTTTTAAAAGTCATCAGAGATAATGGATCTACTGCAACTATAATTTCCTTATCTCTCATGCCTAAAATATTAACTTTATCTATTCCTAAATTTAATAAATCATCACGAATTGTTTTTGCATTATCTCTCAGTTTATTTTCAGAAACATCCCCATATAAAAGTAGTCTTCCTACAGTTTCATATCTTATTATTCTTCTAACTTTTGGTTTTTCTGAATCTTCAGGTAAGCTTTGAATTCGACTAATTGCTGAATTTACATCAGATAATGCTCTTTGCATATCTGTGTTTTTTACAAATTCAATACTTAATTGTCCTACTCCTTCTCTAGCAACAGAATTTACCTTTCGAACTCCATCTATAGTTCTTACTTCAGGTTCAATAGATTTTATAACTTGATTTTCTATATCTCTTGGGCTAGCACTTTTCCAATCTACACTCACAGTAATCAAGTCAAAACCAAAATCGGGTAATGATTGAACATTTAATCTCAATAGGCCTAATAAACCAAAAAGTAATATTATTACCATCAATACATTAGAAGCAGTTTTGTGAGAGGAAAAAAGATTTAATATATTCAAATTAATAAACTTTCATTTAAAATTTAAAAGATCATTTAGTTATAGTTTTAACTTGCATATTATCTTGCATATTACTTAATCTAGTTTTTGCAATATAATTTCCTGATAAATTATTATCTTCAATTAAAACTCCATCATTTTCTTCACTGATAATAGATATTCTATGTTTAATGAGGCGATTATTTCTCACTAAATAAATATATTTATTATCAAATATCGAGGAAGTTGGAACCATTATAGCTCTTGAGGTCAAATCGCTATTAAAATTAATTTCTACAAAAGCACCCAAAGGTATTAATGGTAAGGAGTGCTCAATCTTTGCATACACATTTATGCCAGCAATTTCTTTATTAATTGATCCATCTATTCTAGAAACCCTGCCTTTAGTCTCATAAAATTTGTTACCAATCATCCATTTTATATCAACTATTCCATTTAAACCATTATCTCTAAATTGTGTCAGCTTAAAATAATCGCTACCTCCTACAAAAAACTTTACTTCTAAATTAACTGTATCACTTAATATACCCAAATTATCATTTCTAGAAATTTCTTTACCAACTTCAAGGTTTAAATTAGATAGATGGCCAGAAAATGGAGCATAAACAATAGTCTCCAAAAGGTCATTATTCAATTTATCAATTAATATTTGTAATCTCTCTATCTCAAAGTTAAGAGTTTCTAATTCTATATTTAAAGTATTTAATAATTCAATATTATCTATTAAACTTTGTTCTTTTAAACTTAGAGACAAACGAAGTTCATCTAAAGAGTTATCTGAAAACACTTTTGATTTAACTGAAGTTCTTCTATTTAATTGATTCTTAATAATATCCCTTTGAATAATTATCTCTTTTTTCTTTAATCCAGTAGTATTAATCTGTGAATTTACATTTTTTAACTTCAGCAACAATATTTCCTGCGAAGCTAATTTTTCTTTAATCTCATTTTCAATATAAAAAGAATCAATTTTAAATATTAAGTCACCTTTTTTAATATATTCACCATTTTTAATATTTTTTCCAATTTTGATAATTTTACCACTATCTCTATATTTAATATTTAATATTCGCTCACTAACTATCTCTCCATAAGTTTTTATATTTAATAAATATTTTACAGAAGATAATTTTGAAATATTTACTATAGGCAAGCTAGTAGATTCTTGCTTGGCTGTTGCTATCGGTCGAGAACTGATAAATAAATAATATATTATAATTGCGACAATAATTATTAACAGAGATATTATAACGTTTTTTAATAGACTTTTCATGCCGTATCCCATTTAAGGAAATAAAATATTATACTAAATTTAATAAAAAGAAGATTAACATATATTAAATAAATTAATTTAACTTTAAATTTAAAATTTCTAAAAACTCTTTTTTATTATATCCGCTTTTTATAAAATCGAAAAAAATAACCTTTACCTTACCAGGTCTTTTTATTAGACCTTTTCTATCCCAAACATAACCTGAATTCATATACACGGGAACAATTGGAACATTTAAATTTTTGTAAATTGCGAATATGCCTGGTTTAATATTCACATTTGATGATGGTTTTATTCTAGTACCATGAGGAAACAAAACTAGTTTTTCATTTTTTGCGATATGAATTTTAATTTTCTTAAGCATTAGAAAAATAGTCTTTGACCCTGCTTTTCTATCAATAATAATATGTCCACATCTCCAGACAAATAAACCATAGAAAGGAATTAATAAAAGTTCTTTTTTAACTATATATTTTATATCAGGAAAATAAGCTAAAAATAATATTGTTTCCAATACTGATTCGTGACGTATAGCGAACAATACTTGGCTGTTATTAAAAGCTTCTAATTTTTTTTTATCAATTTCTATTTCAATCTTACAGACTTTATTAAGTAAATAAATTGTAGCTATTGCCCACTTATTAGAAATACTCCTGGTCAAGGAAGAAGAAAGTAAAATTGGTAAAAATAATAAACCAATAAATGCGCTCATTACGAAAAATAGTATATTAAAAATTATAGATCGAAGAATAATCAATTTGTAAACCATATATAGATTACTTGTAAATGAGCTATAAGGTATTTCAAATGTTCTTCAAAAAGTAAATGCTCTTTAAGACTATTGAAATTAGATTTTAACTCATAAGGATATATATTTATATTAGGCATAGAGTTTTTAAATAAAAGTAGGGCTCTTTTCATATGCCAATCATCCGTTATTAAAATAAAATCCTTTAAATTATTATTACCGACCCAAACTTTAGTCTCTATAGCATTACCAAGTGTACTTTTCGCATTGTATCCTAAATCAACTTTTTTACGGTCAATACTTTTACTTTTAATAATTTCTGAAAATTTAACACCTTTAGCTACACCACTAATTAATAAACGGGCCTCTGAATTTAAATTCATTAAATTTTCTGCTGCCTTTAATCTGCCTACATTACCAGTAATAACTACAATAGTTTTAGATTGAACATAAATAGTATTATCTTTATTCAAATTTGAAATAAAGTTTATAAAGGAAATAATATAAGATATAAATAATATAAATATAAAAATTATGAATCTTTTATTTATCAATTTCTATCCTATATCTTTCATTTTATAAAATAACAAAATATCTAACCTCTAAAAAAATTTAGAGATTAATATATTAATTAAAAAAACTATATTAAAATAATAATTATTTATATGAATAATTAAGGACATAATATGATTATAATATGTAATAATTGTAAAACCAAATTTAAGGTTTTAGATAGCCTTATTCCCCCAGAGGGAAGAATGGTTCAATGTTCTTACTGCAATGCTAAATGGAAACAAGATAATATATCAGAAGTATCTTCCAATGTTGGCTTATGGATATTTTGGATAATTACATTAAGCATCACTTTATCAATATTATATTTAGGCATAATAATTGTTTATGGTAATGCAATACCTATTCCTAATATATTATCTGATTTTTTAATAAAAATGGGTATACCAATAGAAGGAGGCAATTTATTTGGTAGAGAATTTAATAGATAAATTTATTAATACCAATCTAATAAACTATCCACATAATTTCTTTCTATAGAACCCTCTCTTGAACTTTCGGCTTTTTTATATAATTCTTTTACTATTTTTTTAGCTTTAGTGTTATCAGATTGCATTGTTATGCCTACATCACCTCCAGGAGAATTACCCTGTCCCGGCGGAACTCTTCCGAGAGGGTCTCTTTGATCACGGTCACTATTTCCATTACTATCTCCTGCCATTTGGCTAGGACCATTACCTGAGTGCATCTTGTCCATTTTTTCTGCTGCCTTCTTAAGTTGTTCTATTGCTCTGCCTTGAGCTGTCTGAGCTCTATCTGGTCTTCCTCTTTGTAACTCTTTTTCAGCCTGCCTCATAGACCTTTCAGCTCTTCCAAGTTCCTCAGGCATTGGGTTATCTGATTCACTTATTTCATGCATTACGTCTTCTAATTGCTGTCTTAAGCTTTCTTGTTTTTCTCCTGCATTTACGGGCCCAGAACCAGGAGTTTTCTGATCAGCCTGAGCAGCATTTAAAGACTGCTCAAAAGAATCTTCCATTAAAGCTTCTTGCTCCTGCATCATTTCAGATATTTGTTGCATTGCCATAGGTTGGCTATCCGTTTCTTGTTCTCCCATTGCTTCACCTAATGCATCTCTATCCACTCCTTCTGATATATCTTGCATTTCATCAAGCTGATCCTGCGCCTCATCTAAAGAACCAGAAGCTGTTAACTCTGCTATATCTTCTAATTTTTCTTCTAAATTTTCTCTTTCATTAGACTGAGCTCCATTTTCTCCTCCTCTATCGCCTGGATCATCAGATTCTGAGACTTGCGGCGCATCTATTTCCTGAGGTTTCTCCAATTCATCTAAATATTTTGCTAATGCATTATCTAAGTTATTAATCATCTCTTGAATTTCTGCTCCATCTCCTCCATCAGATAAGGCTTCCTCTAAGTCTTGTTGGGCCCTCCTTAACTCATTTTCTGCAACAGATAATTGTCCAGATTCCACAAATAAAGCCGTTTTCCATAATAAATCAATAACAAAACTCTTCTTTTCACTTGTAAGCAATGAATTATCTTTACTTTCCAATAAAATGTCTGAAGATTCTAATAGCCAATCTTTAGCAACAGCTAAGTTTTCTTCTAAGAATTTGCTAGCAGCTATTTCTGCTAGTACCTTCCCAACTTCAAATGGTTTTTCTTTGTTTAAGGATAAATTTTTTCTTTGATTAATAATTGATATAGCAATTAAATTTTTAAAGGGTTTTTCTGGTAACAGTATTTCTATTTCTTTACTCTTAGATTTTTGGCCTATAAAATCCTCCGCAATCAAAACGATTTTTACAGGCAACCCAGCCCATATATGCTCTGATAGATCATGATAATATTGGCCTATAGATTGTAATTCGTCACTTTTATTTATGGGAAGTTTGAAATTAATCTCTTCAATTTTAAGAGATTCAATAGGTTTTTTTAATACTATCTTTGTAGATAGTTTAGTAACATCATAGTCGTCCGAAAATATATAATTGATGTCCATAACTCCTTTAATTGTAGACTTTGGGTCTTCCAAAAAATCTACTAAAGGAGGCTCATCATTAATAACACTCACTCTACTTTTAAAAATAATATTTTGATTTTGTTTAATCATAAGATCAGTATCCTGATCAAGAATACTTTCTATAGCAGCATTCATATCATCTATCTTTATAAATTCTTGTATAGTATCATTAATACCTAATTGAACTTTACCATCTCCACCGAATACCCTTGCAGATAATGAGCTACCTTTTGGCACCATTAAAGTATTAGAACCCTCTGGAATTAATGCTGGTTGAATACCTGTATATTCCGGAGGATTAATCCATCCAGTAAATACCCCAGCTTCAAATGCAATATTTTGCTTTTCTGGTGTCAATGCAGCATGCACCTTTTTATCCAAATCACTATTAAATGCCATAAAAATAAATATAAATAATATAATAATAGGTAAACGAATGAATAATGGGTCATTTTTAAGGTGGAAAAATTTTATTTTAGTAATAGACAAATTTTGTGATATTTTTAAAATTCTTCTATAATGTTCTTTCCATAATATACTATTTTCATTTTGAATAGGTTTGTCAAATAAGGAACTAAAAGGCATATTTTCTACATTATTATCTTTTTCTATCCTTCTTGCACAATCAACTTTAGTAGGCCAATTAATTCTATAAATAAAATTTATTAAAGCCACCAGAAGACATAAAAAAAATATAATTAATAAAGCCCCATGAAGCCAATAATTTAAATGAGAGAAAACTTCAGTCAAAGTTAATATAGAAAATAATAATAATAATAATAATATTCTATAAATATGCTTAGCTATAGTATCCCAAATAATAAGTATACGTACGATATTTATCTTAAGGATTAAATTCATCGGTAAAGATATGTTATTAATATTTCTATTTTTCATAAAATAATCTCACAATATACTATTCAGGAATAATTTCATAAGATAAAAAATCTTCTATAGTTATTCTCTTTCTAATTATACTAATTTTTTCACCTGAAACCATAATTTCAGGTATTAAATCTCTACTATTATATTGAGATGACATAACAGCTCCGTATGCACCAGCAAACTTAATAGCTAATAAATCATCTTCTTCTATATTATTTAAATTAACTTTCTTATTTAAAATATCACCAGTTTCACATATAGGTCCAACAACTTGATATTCAAACATTTCTTTTTCTTTATTTGTTTCCTTTACCGCAATTATCTCATGATTAGCATCATAAAGAGCAGGCCGTAATATATCATTCATAGCTGAATCGACTACTATGAAATGATTATTGTAACTTTTTTTCTTTCTTACAACTTTAGTTAAAAGTATTCCTGCATTTGCAGTTAAGTATCTTCCAGGTTCAAATATTAATTTACAATTAATTGAACTAAATTTTCTGCTAACTAAATCTGCATATTCATTAATTAAAAAAGGCTGAACGGTCTCATCATAAGGAACTCCAATTCCACCTCCAAGATCAATATTTAAAATATTATGGCCTGCAGCCCTTAATTGATTATAAAGTAAAACTACTTTATCAAAAGCTAAATCAAATGGCTCTAATTCAGTAATTTGAGAACCAATATGAATATCAATTCCTACCACTTTAATACCAGGTAATTTTTTTGCATAGTCATAAGATTCTAATGCCTGGCTGAAAGGAATACCAAACTTGGTATTACTTCCACCAGTTGATATTTTTTCATGTCCTCCGGCGTCAATATCAGGATTTATTCTAAAAGCTACTGGCGCTATCACATTTTTTTCAGAAGCAATTTTAGACAATTTTTCTAATTCTTCTAGAGACTCTACATTAAATTGTAGAACTTTATAATCTAAAGCTAAAGATAGATCTTTATCTGTTTTACCTACTCCTGAAAAAACTATTTTTTCTCCTTTAATACCTGCTTTTTTAGCTCTTTTTAATTCGCCTGAAGAAACTACATCAGCACCAGAATTAAGTTTCTGTAAAACATTGATTACAGCAATATTTGAATTTGACTTAACAGAAAAGGCAATCAATTTAGGATAATCTTTACCTAATTTAGCATTTAATGCATTTTCAAAGTTTTTAAAATTATTTATTAAAGACAACCTAGAATATATATACATAGGTGTTTTGCATTGCTTTTCAATATCTAATGCAGAAACTTGATCTATATGCAAAATACCATTTTTATAGAAAAAATTGTCCATGTTTTAACTTTCTCTAATAATTTTTTTCTACTTCTGCTGGCTCGAAATTTTCATCCAATTGAGGTCTCTCTAATGAGCCTCTTTTACCACAAGCATTAAGCATTATAAATATTAATATTAAAAACAAAATTACATTCAAATTAAAATATTTTCGTGTTATTTTAGCCATTTCATTTTAGCTTTCTTTAAGGCTTTTTTAACTAACTTAGGTGCAGTTCCGCCATAACTATTTCTACTTTCTAATGAATTTTGTAACTTAAGAACTTTCAATATATTATTAGTTATTCTTTTATCTATTTTTTTAAATTCATTTATAGAAACTTCGTCTAAAGTTAAATTATTTTTTTCTGCGTATTTAACAACTCTTCCAGTAATTGAATGAGCATCTCTAAAAGGAATATTGCATTCTTTTACAAGCCAATCAGCAATGTCCGTAGCTGTAATATATCCCAGCTCTGCCATTTTTTTCATTTCATCTACATTAAAACTTATCTCTTTGATTAATCCTTCAGAAACAGACAAACATAATTTTAAATTATCAATAGCATCAAAAAAAGGTTCTTTATCTTCTTGCATATCCTTTGAATATGCCAAAGGTAATCCTTTCAGCATTGTTAAAACATTATTAAAAGCACTTGATACTCTTCCTGTCTTGCCTCTTATTAACTCTGCAGCATCTGGATTCCTTTTTTGAGGCATAATCGAAGAGCCGGTCGAAAAAGAATCTGGTAAAGTAATAAAGTTAAAACCAGGAGAAGACCATATAACTACTTCTTCAGCCAGTCTTGATAAATGCACCATAATAATTGATGCATTAGATAGTACTTCTAAAACAAAGTCTCTATCACTTACTGCATCAATTGAATTTTCCATGGGATTATCAAAACCTAATGCCTTAGCAGTATAAAACCTATCAATAGGAAAAGAAGTGCCAGCTAAAGCTGCAGCTCCTAAAGGAGATTTATTTAATCTATTTTTTGCATCTTCCAGTCTAGTTCTATCTCTTCCTAGCATTTCAACATAGGCTAATAAATGATGAGCTAAACTAATTGGTTGGGCAGGCTGAAGATGAGTAAACCCAGGAAGAATAGTATTTATATGAGCCTCTGCTTGCTTAATTATGGATGCTTGAAGATTATTTATTAAAATTAATAAAGTATCTAGTTCATCTCTAACCCACATTTTAAATGATGTTGCTACTTGATCATTTCTAGATCTTGCAGTATGTAATTTTTTTCCAGTATCTCCAATTAATTCTATTAGCCTTGCTTCAATATGCATATGAATATCTTCAAGCTCATCTGAAAAGTAAAATTTATCATTAATCATTTCGCTCTCTATTTGTTTCAAACCTTTTTGAATAATTCTATTTTCTTTATAGGAAATAATTTTTTGCTTATAAAGCATATTAGAATGCTCTTTACTTAAAACTATATCGTGAAATGCCAATCTATTATCAAACCATATAGAAGCATTTATATTTTTCATAATTTCAGAAGAATCTTTTATAAATCTTCCTCCCCATATAGAAGAAGTTTGTTTATTTTTTTTAGATTTTGATTTATTCATTTATTTCACCAATAATACCTATATTACCTATACAACAATAAAGAGAAAAGTATATGATAATTTCTACCAAAAACATTTTTAAGTGTTGTTTTTATTTTACCATAATTTTTATTATGTTCTATAAAATTTCATACGGCACTGATAATATCCCTGATTCTATCTCAAAAATAAAAAAAGAAACACAACTTAAAATTATACCGGCAATTGGTTTTGCAAATCTAAATAATAAGATATTAGATTTAAATAAAATAGAAAAAAACAATTTGCTCATTATTAATTTTTGGGCTTTATGGTGCGCTCCATGCGTAAAAGAAATGCCCGATTTAAAAGAACTTTCAACTAAACTTAATGAGTCAATAATTTTGTTTATAAACCAAGATAGTTCCAAAGATAATAAAGAGGTAGAGATATTTATTGAAAAAATAGGAATAAATAAAAATAACATATTAATAGATTCTAAAATGCAATCTAATAAAATTTTTCTTCTAAGGGGCATACCCACAACTTTAATTATAAATAAAAAAGGAAAAGTTTTATGGAGAATAGAAGGGGTAATAGATTGGACTAATGAGAACTTAATAGAATGGCTTAAAAAAGGAGCCCCTAAAAATTAAAGGTCATGTTGTTAGCAATTCTTTTAAACGTTCGTAATTATTTGCATTCTCAAAATTACTATATTTCTTCATTAATGTTTCAGGAGCATTATATAAAACTCCTTTATCCGCTGCTTTTAACATTCCAATATCATTATAAGAATCACCTGCTGCATAAACTTTAAAACCTAAACTATGGAAAGCATTGACAGCTTTAGTTTTTTGATCATCAATTCGAAGCTTGTAACCAATTATATCTCCCTTTTCTGATATATCTAAATGATGGCAAAACACACTAGGGTTTCCTAACTTATAAAATAAAGGAGAGGCTATTTCATAAAAAGTATCAGATAAAATTATAACTTGATAATCTTTTGATAAACTATCTAAAAAATTTTTAGCTCCATTAAAAGGTTGTAAGTTATTTACAGCATCATGAATATCTGAAATTTTTAACCCTTCTCGCTTAAATACTTTTAACCTATGGTCCATAAGTTCAGAATAGTCTTCTATATCTCTTGTAGTTAAAAAAAGATCCTGAATATTTGTTTTTTCTGCAAGAGAAATCCAAATTTCAGGAACTAAAACTCCTTCTAGGTCTAAACAAATTATTCGCAATTAATATTCCAATATTTTATTTAATTTTATCTGATAATTCAGGAATTATATCAAACAAATCTCCTACAAGGCCATAATCTGCAATTTGAAAAATAGGAGCATCTTCATCCTTATTAATTGCTACTATAGTTTTTGAATCTTTCATACCAGCTAAGTGCTGAATAGCTCCAGATATGCCTATAGCTATATATAACTCCGGGGCTACAACTTTTCCCGTTTGCCCTACTTGATAATCATTAGGAACATATCCTGCATCTACTGCTGCTCTACTTGCTCCTACTGCTGCCCCCAGTTTATCTGCCAAAGGATCTAAAATTGAAAAGTTATCAGCGCTTCCAATACCCCTTCCACCAGATACCACTATCTTAGCTGCAGTCAAATCTGGTCTATCTGATTCTGATAAATCTCTATTTACAAATGTACTTTTTCCATTAGTTATAGCTTCTGGTCCAGAAACTATTTCTGCATCCCCTCCTTCAGTTTGAGCAGCTTCAAATGCTGTTGATCTAACAGTTATAAACTTTACCTTATCTAGAGACCTTACGGTAGCAAGAGCATTACCTGCATAAATAGGCCTAACAAAAGTTTCTGTATCTATAACTTCACATATATCAGAAATTTGCTGAGAGTCATTTAAAGCAGAAACTCTTGGCATTATATTTTTACCAAAAGTTCCAGCAGAACTCAAAATATGCGAGGCATCTTTTGAACATTCTAAAATTAGAGGTGCTAAATTCTCCGCTAAACCTCCTATCAAATCTCCACTAGCAGTAATAACTTTATTAATGCCTTTTATTTTCTGAGCTTGTTTAATTAATTCTTCAGATTCCTCAAGTATTAACAAACTTATTTCGTTACTAATTTTTTGTGCCGCTGTAATAGTTGATAAAGTACCCCTATCTACTTCCTTACCATTTGATTCCGCTATAACTAAAACTGACATTATATTATCCCCACTTCATCTTTTAAAACATTTATTAATTCATCAACATCTGCTACTTTTCTTCCTCCTGACCTCACTGCCGGCTCTTCAACTTTTAAAATTTCTAAACGGGGTGAAAAATCTATACCTATATCAGAAATAGGAGTTTCAATAATTTCCTTCCTCTTTGCTTTCATTATATTAGGTAATGAAGCATACCTTGGCTCGTTCAATCTCAAATCAGTTGTTACAACACATGGCAATGCAAGGCTCAAAGTTTCTAAACCTCCATCTATTTCTCTTGTGACTTTTAATCCATCAGTATTTACTTCTACTTTTGAAGCAAATGTTGCTTGTGGCCAATTAAGAAGAGCTGCTAACATTTGACCAGTCTGATTAGAGTCATCATCTATTGCCTGTTTTCCCAAAATAACTAGGTTAATGTCCTCTTTCTCTACGATACTTTTTAATATTTTTGCTACTGCTAAAGGTTCTGTATTTGCTTCATTTATAATATGAATTCCTCTATCTCCGCCCATAGCAAATGCTGTTCTAATTGTTTCCTGCGAGCCTTTATTCCCTATGGATACTATTATGACTTCATCAGCTTTACCAGCTTCTTTTAATCTAACTGCTTCTTCAACCGCAATTTCATCAAATGGATTCATTGACATTTTTACATTATTTGTTTCTACAGCAGAGCGCTCAGAATTAACTCTAATTTTTACGTTATAATCAATTACCCTTTTAACTGGTACTAAAATTTTCATAATATTTCCCTCTAAATATAATTCTTGTATAATTTAAATATTTATATTGATTTATATATAAAATAAACTTTAATTTAAACCAAAAATTAATTAGCAAATAAATAAGCTGTTAATAAAATAAGAACAATTGCTAATCCTTGAAGTATAACTCTGGCGCGCATTAATTTATTACTCCAACGCTTGTTAAAATCTCCTCCTCTTAACATGGAGATAATTCCAATAAACAAAACTAATAAAACGGAAAATAGAACTATAAAAATTGCATAAGGAAGTATTAAATTTAAAAAATCTATCAATGATTATATCCTAAAAATATAATTTATTTAATTAAGTTTAGTAATGATAATATATTTTCTTTTCCTAATAAATCAATTACATCTTCTTTTTTTAATCCAGATGCCTTTAAAGACTTAACTGTTTGAGCTCTAGTTCTTTTAGATAACCTTATCCCATTTGAGTCTAGTATTAAGGGATGATGAAGGTATTTTGGTGAATTAAGGTCCAATAAGACTTGAATAATTTTATGTATGTGAGTGGCATTAACTAAATCTTCTCCCCTCGTTACTAATCCTATTCTTTGAATATGATCATCTAATGTAGCGGATAAATGATATGAAGTAGGAATATCTTTTCTCGCTAATACTACGTCACCTATTATACCTACAGGGACTGTTTGTCTCCCTAAACGAATATCATCCCAAGTTAAATTTCCCAACTTTTTAGAGGCTGCTCTTATATTCAATCTCCATGCATAGCTTAAATTTTGATCAATTTTACTTTTGCGCTCTTCAATAGAGAGTCTTCGACAGGTTCCTGGATATATAGAATAATCTTCTTCATGAGGGGCATTTCCTGCTCTCATAATTTCAGCTTTAATATCAGAGCGAGAACAAAAACATGGATAAATCATATCCATATTGATAAGTTCATTGATAGCTGCTTTATAATCCTGCATATGATTAGATTGATGTCTAATTTTATTAGTATATTTTATTTCTAGCCAGTCTAAATCTTCATAAATTGATTCTACAAATAATTTATTTGATCTTTGAGAATCTATGTCTTCTATTCGTAAAATAAGTTTCCCTCCCAACTTTTTTGCAACTTCATATGCAAATAAAGCTGAAAAAACATGTCCTAAATGCATATGGCCAGTAGGACTTGGAGCAAAACGAGTATTTTCTGAGTGTAAATTTATTTTCATATTAATTTTAAAGTTTATATTATTATTTTTATTAAAAATAAATAGAAGTATAATATAATTTAATTTAATGAAAGTTTTAGTTATGAAAAATGATTTTTTAATTACAGGACCAAGCCTTAAACCTAGAGATAAAGAAGCAAAAATGTTAGTAATTTTTTTTCATGGTTGGGGTTCTAATGGGGATGATTTAATTCAATTAGCTCCATTTTTTGCTAAAGATTTTCCCTCTGCCTATTTTTTAAGTCCTAATGGTCCTGAAGAATGTCCTCAAAACCCATTCGGAGGTAAACAATGGTTTGGTTTGGATTTTAATACTGATGGATCAATAGATAGAAGTAATATGCCGGAAAAGGTAGCTTTTGCTGCAGAACATGTAAGTAAATATATAAAATACTGGCAAAACAAATTATCCCTATCAGATGAAAAAACTATTTTAATAGGATTTAGTCAAGGTTCTATGTTAAGCTTAGAAATTGGTACTAATAAATTATTAGGTGGATTACTATGTTATTCTGGTTCATTTATAGCAAAAGATAGACCTCTTACAAAAAACCATAAGATTATGCTCATTCATGGCGATTCAGATGATGTTATTCCGGTTCAAAGCATGATCGATGCAAAGGCCTCCCTAGAAAGCCTCGGCGCTAAAGTTGAAAGCCATATCTCTTTAAATTTAGGACATAGCATTGATGAAGAAGGTATCAATAAGGGTATTGAATTTATAAAAAAATGTAATATTTTATAGAGTAAGAAATATTAATAAGTTAGTTTGTATTATGATAATATTATGCAAAATGAGAGATAAATTTATATGAAAGAATATCCTGCACTTATATTAAATGCTGATTATCAACCTATTAGTTACTTTCCTCTTTCGGTTTGGAGTTGGCAAGATTCTATAAAAGCAGTTTTTCTAGATAGAGTAAATATAATAGCAGAATATGAATCGGAAGTTCGGTCCTCTTCTTTTTCTATGAAAATACCAAGTGTAATAGCTTTAAAAAAATATATTCCTATTTCAAAGAAACCTCCTTTCACAAGATTTAATCTATTTTTAAGAGATAATTTTTCTTGCCAATATTGTGGTGATATTTTTACTAGTAATGAATTAACTTTTGATCATGTTATTCCTAAATCTAAAGGGGGAGAGACTAAGTGGGAAAATGTTGTGGCTGCTTGTGCAAAGTGTAATCTCAAAAAAAGTGATCTACTTTTGAAAGAAGTTAATATGAAACTTATAAAAAAACCATTTACTCCTACAAATTCTCAACTTCAAGTAGTAGGAAAAAAGTTCCCACCAAATTATCTTCATAAAAGTTGGATGGATTATGTCTACTGGGACTCTGAATTAGAAAATAACTAAGGCAACATATTATTAAAATTTTTAATCTCTGGAAGAGGCCATTTCGTCCCTTCAGCTTGAATTCCAAATGCATTTATTGTCATAGAAATAAGATTATAGTACCCACATATCGCAACAATATCTATAATAGAATTTTGACCCAACAAATTATAAGACTTTGTGTATAATTCATCAGATACCTTTTTATTGATATTAATTTCCGCAGAAAAATCATAAACCACTTGCAGTTTTTGCTTTTTAAAAATTGGCCTTATGGCATTAGCTATTTTATTAATATCTTCTTTTTTAATACCATTTTTTTCAGCTAATGGAGCATGTTGTTCCCATTCAAAATGAGAAGACCAACATCTACCAGTAGTTATGATTGCTAGTTCAGACAGGATAGGGGGTAAACTACTTTCATATCGAGCATATTTTCCAAGCTCCTGTGCAGATGCAGCGAATTTTGGATTATTCAGCCAAACCTTAAGAGGCCCTACAACACTACCTCTAGGTCCTTCTGCGATTTCTTTATATATTTTCAACTGCTGATCAGTAAGTTGATCTAAGCTCCAATCCACTATTCTTTTCATTTATCCCCCTATTAAAAATTATTTTTTATAACCTTCTAATAGCCATACCTTATATTCTTTACTCTTTTGTCTACTAATATCTCTATAAATATCTTTTAAAAATGTAACTTTTGTAAAACTAGAAATAAAATGCTTGTTGTTAGGCTCAGATGAAACCATAACTCCAATTTCATTTTTTAAATCCTCATGTTTTGTTACCAATTCATAATGATCATGTATATTTCCATCAGCATTCCATCTAACCCACTTTTTAGGTTTATTTTTCATATAATATAATGCTTCAGCCATTACACGCCTATCATCTGTTACTAATATAGCTGAAGGATAATTTAAATATATATTTGAAATTTCTGATCCTAAATCTGACCAACCTCTATATTTCTTAAATGGATCTAATCCAAAATTATGTTTACTAGATAATGGAATTAAAACTGCAAATAATACACCAATAATAATTATCCCAAAATAAATAAATTTTGTTTTGGGCCAATATTTTACTATTTGTGATGCTACTAATACAGTAGCTGGCACATACGCTATTGCGGCCCAATTAGCATGTGCTCTAGAAATAAATGCTTGGAACATAACTAGAAGAATAGGAATGAAAGATAAAAATATTAAAGTTCTTTCTTCTGTAGATAGTTTATTATACTTATACAATGTAGTTAGTAAAAATACTAAAGTTAAAGGCCCAAAGACAATAAATTGCTCTAGAAAAAATTTTATTAAACTCTTAAAGCCATCTCCTTCTCCATTGATATTTGCGTTAGCAAAAGTATGATGAGCAGTAATAAAACTATTATTATAATTCCATTGTAAATGATTAAATACTATTAGAAAAAAAACAAAAAATATAGTTAATAGATATGATAAAGAAAAATTATTTTTGATTTGAATAAATATATTTTTTTCAAACATTACAGCTAAAATTAGAGAAATTACAAAATAAATAATTGCATATTTAGACAAAAACCCTAAAGCTAATGCCAGACAGAATATAAGATAATATAAATTATTATTTTTTATAAATAAAATATGACTAAAAGACCATAAAAGAATAGAGGTAAAAAACAATAATGGTACATCAGTACTTATAAAACCTGAAGAAAGGCTTATTCCAGGAATCAAAATCCAAATAGATGCAGCAATAAAACATGCTGAATGATTACGCGTAAAATTCTTACAAGTTAAACCGATAAAAAATGCAGATATAGAATGCAGAATAGGAGAACTTATTCTAACGCATATTTCAGTATTTCCACATATAGAAGTAAATATATTTATTAGCCATGCTAAGAAAGGGGGTTTTGAGTAATATCCCCATTCTAAATTTTTAGACCAAGTCCAATATTGAGCCTCATCAAACCCTAAATCCAAATCTGCATATATCCATAAAAACATTCGCAAAAAAAATATAACAATGAGAAAAGTAAAAAGTGATAAATGTGGCTTATAATTATTTAAAAACATAAAAATTTTAACTAGTCTTTTAAAGACCTCTTTCTAATTAAATATAAGTTTCTTGAATAAATAAATAATCCTGCACCTTGCCCTACAATAAAAACTGGATCTTCTTTATAAATTGCATATGCAAATAAAGTAGCTCCACCAAGTAGAGAAAAATACCAAAAACCTAAAGGAATAATACTTTGCTTTTTTATCTCAGACATTACCCATTGCAAAATAAATCTAGCAGAAAAAAAGCCTTGCCCCACAAAACCTATAATCATCCATATTAAGTTTTTATCCATTAATCTGCTCCTTTATTAATTTTACTTATCTTCATCTTTTAATTTGATAGGAAATGAAGACCTTTTTATTAACCATGATACACCATATAAATCAATTAATCCTACTCTAAATCTCTGCCAATTACTGTATTTTGAAACTCCTGATGATCTATTTCGATGAGAAACTATATGTGATATTACAGAACCACCATGTCTTCGAGTTAAAGCTGGAAGAAACCTATGAATATGATCAAAATAAGGCAAACTTAAAAATAGATTACGAGAAAAAACCTTTATACCACATCCACTATCAGGAGTAATATCTTTAAGAATAAATTTTCTAAATCTTTTAGCCATTAAGGAAGCATATCTTCTAGACCAATTATCCTGTCTATTTTGTCTATGTCCTATTACTAGCAAATAACTATTTTCATTATTATCTTCCCATACCTTAAGCATAGAGGTTATATCTTTTGGGTCATTTTGCCCATCGCCGTCTAATGTAACTATCAAATCATTTTTGGCTGCTTTAATTCCAGTTAGTAATCCTGCACTCTGCCCGTACTGCTTAGCATGTTCCAATAATAAAATTTCTATATTTACATTATTTTTTTTCTTTAATACTAAATCTCTGCTTGCATCATTTGAATTATCATCGACAATGATAATTTCTCCTCCAATTTTATCTACTATAGGAATTAGCTCATCTATTAAATTAATAATATTACCTTCTTCATTATAAATTGGTATAACCACAGATATTTTAGAATGCATATTAATAACCTTATTTAATTCTGTAATTCATTAAGTTTTTTTAAAACCAAATTATATTCTTCTGTTCCCTCAGACAACTGAATTAATATTCTATTCAATAATTGTTCTGCTTTAATATAATTATTTCCTAATATTTCATTATCAGCAATTACCCATAATCCAAGAAGATAATTTTCATCCAATAATAAAATATCATTAAATATATCAATTATTTTTTCATCAACAGGTTTATCTTTATTACTATTTAATAACATAGTCTCAGCTAAACCTTTCAAAGAATCTAGATTTTCCTTATTTAAATTATTTGCCCTTTCATATGCTTTCTGAGCTTGTTCGAACTGTCCTAAAACAATATAAGATCTACCTAACCTATTCCATTCATCTGTATTTTGACTATTAGTTCTATACAATCTTTCAGATAAACGTGTTACCATGGATAATATTCTATCATTTTCAAAATCTACTTGGTTTTTTGATATTTGTTCTACTTGCAATTCAATTTGTTTCTTCCAAATAGCATTATCTGGAGCAGATAATATTATTTCCTGCCATACTTTTTGTGCTAATTCTATATTGCCATTTTGATAATCATATAAGCCTAAATAGAATCTTGTTAAGGCACCTACCTCAGTTTCAACACTGGACAATTTAGATGCTTTATCAAATATTTCTTTTGCCTCCACTGAAATCAAAATTTGATTTTCTTTATTTACTGCGCTTTGGATAAGTGTTTCGCCATAAGATAGATAAATCGTAGCATCTAATTCCTCCTTAAAATTATTTATAATATATATCCATGTTTTTATAGCTTGCTCGTTTTTATCGAATGCACTTAGAGTATTTGCTTTTAAAATATAGAGGTCTAAATTCTCTTTTGTATTAGATATACGTTTATCTATATCAATAATAGCTCTCTCATAAAAAATAACTGGTAGAATTCCATCTTTTCTTTCCGAAAGAGGTAAATCTGGAAGACCAGGTTGACCATTGTAATGATAAAATAAAAAAGAAAGTAATATTATTAACGGCATAGAAATAATGATAATACTTTTATTTAATTGTTTATTTTCATTTTTTAACATTGAATTTTGACTAGTACTATATTTTAAAACTCTTTTGGACAGCTCATTCTTCATTGTATCAAATTCTTTTTTATTAATAACTCCATTCTTAAAATCTTCGTTAATTTCATAGAACTGATGCTTAAAAATATTTTTATTTACTTGAGAAACAGAAAAAATAGTACGTGATCTCTTCATATAAAGAATTATTATTAAAACAATAAATATAGTAAATATTAATGTTAATATAAAAAAGAAACTCATTCTAATAGGTCTCTATCTAATATTTTTTTTAATTTTTCTTCTTCCGCCTTTGTCAAAGTAGAATCTGTATGTTTTTTACCAGAGCTTTTTCTAATGAATATAAAGGTTATAAAAAACCCAAATATAACAAACATGAAAGGAGCAACCCATAACAGGATGTTTTTCAAGGAAAAAGTGGGCTTTAATAAAATAAATTCACCATAACGTTCAACTAAAAAATCTTTTATTTCATCATTTGATGCGCCCTCTTCTAATTTTTCTAAAACTAAATTTTTAAGATCTATAGCAAGTGGAGCATCAGAATCTAACAATGATTGATTTTGACATACTAAACATCTGAGTTCTTCATAAAGCTCCTTAGCTTTTGTATTATTGTAGTCAAAATTTTCCTGTGAATGTACGAAAGAAATAGTAAAAAATATATAAAGTAAATTTAATATTATAAATCGCAAATTATTCTCACCTAATTTCATTTATTAATGGAAGAATAGTATTCTTCATGTCATATTCCAATATCGGCCCTATATGTTTGTATCTTATATTACCCTTAGCATCTATAATAAAAGTTTCAGGTACTCCGTATACTCCCAAATCAATAGCCTGTGTTCCATCTTCATCTCTTCCAATTGCATAAAAAGGATTTCCATTTAATTTTAATACTTTAACCGCATCATCCTTATCATCTTTATAATTAATACCAAATATTTTAATATTATGAACGTTACTCATTTCCATCAAAAATTCATGCTCTATTTGGCAAGGAGCGCACCAACTTGACCATACATTTACTAAAACTGGTTCTCCAATTGATGTAAGGTTATCCTTAGTAAATAACTTATAATGAGAAAGATTTTTTAAATTGATTATAGGTAACTCTTTATTTAATAAAACCGATGGCAATTGTGAAGGATCTTCATTTAAAATTAACTGTCTAGCAAAAAATGCTACTAAAGTAAGAAAAAATATTAGTGGTAAATAAAAGTATATTTTTCTCATTTATTAGAAGTTTCTGGATTTAACTTCATAGAATAACCTAATCTATGTTTCCTATCGGAAACAGATAAAAGACCTCCAAGCACCATGCACATAATTCCAAACCAAATCCAATTTATAAAAGGAGAGTAGTAAACTCTTAATGAGTAACTTTCATCATTATTTAAACTTTCTCCTAAAACTATATATAAATCAAAAAATGCATTAGACATTATTGCAGGCTCGCTAGTATTTATTTTTGATGCAGGATAAAATCGTCTTTCTGGGTATAAAAATTCTTTTTTCTTTCCTAATCTAACAACTTCAAACTCTCCTCTTTCCGCAATCCAGTTAGGTCCCTCTACATTATTAATATTTAAAAACTTCAATTCTATACTATTAATAACGACTTTTTCTCCTTTTATTATTGGTTGCTCTATTTCTATTTTCCAAGCACTAGAAACTGTTACACCTATAACAAATATTGCTACTCCTATATGAGCTAAACTCATACCATATGCTGATCTAGGTAATTGCAATGACCTTTTCAGAAAAGTATTAAACGATAATTTTAAACCTACTTTAATTAAAAATTCATAGATTGTTCCTAGAATTAACCATACTCCAAGGAATAACCCTAAAAATGCAGAGGCTGAACCTCCATAAATAAAAACTAAAATAGCTGTAGATAAAATAGATAATATAAATACTGCAATAACCCTTTCTAATATATTTTCTAATTTTGCTCTTTTCCATGATAACATCGGGCTAAATGCACATAATAATATAGCAGGAACCATTAAAGGTATGAAAACAGCTTCAAAATAAGGCGGGCCAACAGAAACTTTAGAATTATTAATTGCATCTATAAAAATTGGATATAATGTTCCAAGTAAAACAGTAGCTGCCGAAGAAGCAAAAATAATATTATTAATTACTAAAGCTCCTTCTCTACTTAAAGGTTGAAATAAACTACCTGATTTTAAATAAGCTGCTTTTTTAGCAAATAATATTAAAGCACCTCCCGTAAAAAATATTAATAACATTAATATATATAATCCTCTTGAAGGATCCGATGCAAAAGCATGAACAGAAATTAAGACTCCAGACCTTACTATAAAGGTACCCAATAAACTAAAAGAAAAAGCTACTATTGCTAACAAAATTGTCCAGGCTTTTAAAGTATCTCTTTTTTCTGCTACTATTGAAGAATGTAACAAGGCAGTTGTTGCCAGCCAGGGCATAAAGGAAGCGTTTTCTACAGGATCCCAGAACCACCAACCTCCCCATCCTAACTCTCTATATGCCCACCATGAACCTAATGCTATACCTACTGTTAAAAATACCCATGCTATTAAAGTCCAAGGCCTAACCCATTTAACCCAAATAGTATCTACCTTTCCTAATAGTAATGCTGCTACAGAAAAAGAGAATGTTACAGATAAACCTACATATCCTAAATATAAAAAAGGAGGATGAATAGCTAATCCAAAATCCTGCAATATAGGATTAAAGCCCTCTCCCTCTATTTCAGGAAAAAACAATCTTATAAATGGATTAGATGTGAATAAAATAAAGCTTACGAATGCTGAAGCTATTAGGCCTTGGCAAGATAATACAAGTGATATTAATTTTAAAGGCAGCCTTTTTCCCAATAAGGCAACAGCAGCGCTATAAAATGTAAGTATTAAAACCCATAACAGCAATGAACCTTCATGATTACCCCATACTCCGGAAATTTTGTATATTAGTGGTTTTAATGAATGCGAATTATTTGCTACTAAAGAAACTGAAAAATCAGATGATATATATGCATAAGTTAATGCTAAAAAAGATAAAGATACTAATATAAAAGTAACATATGATGTAATATAAGAAGACTTCATAAGAGTTATAGAATTATAGCGCACTCCAATAGCAGGAACTAAAAATTGAAATAATGATATAGTCAAAACTAATGCTAAACAATAATGTCCTAATTCTATTATCATATTCTCATTCTTCTCCTTGCCAATTACCTGTTTTCTTCAATGCATCTGCAACTTCAGGCGGCATATAATTTTCATCATGTTTAGCTAATATTCGTTCAGCAATAAATATACCATTTACTCCTAATTTCCCTTCACAAATCACTCCCTGTCCTTCTCTAAATAAGTCTGGAAGAATTCCTTCATAATGAACATATAAGTAATTCTTTCCATCCTCAACAATGAACTCTATTTTAGACTTTCCCCTAGATATAATAGACTCTTCTTTTACCAGTCCACCTATTCTAATAGTTTTATTATCGATATTTTTTATCTCCATTAATTCTGTAGGCGAATAAAAATATATTAATGAATCTCTACTTGCTGAGAGTATTAAAAAACCAGATAAAGTAATAGCTATAAATCCCAAAAATAATACTGACAGCCTTTTACGTCTCTTTAGTTTAGCAATATTCATTTTTTATTAATAATATTATCAGATTCAGTTTTAAAATTTTGAATATTTTTATTCGCTTTTTTAAACGCTACTATACTTTGCAAAGCAATTACAATTAATACAAAGAAAGTAAAAATATATGCTGCATATACAAATATTAGATGTTGATCCATAATAATCCTATTTTAAATTTAATTTTTTAATAAATAATTTTTTTAATTTTCTATGATCTAATTCAGTTTGAACATTTATCAATAAAAATGAGAAATAAAAAAATAAAAATCCAAATGCCATTAAAATTAATGGAATCAGCATATCAACATGTATACTAGGACCATCTAATTTTATTACACTTGCTGGCTGATGAAGAGTATTCCACCAATCTACAGAAAACTTTATTATTGGCAAATTAAACGCTCCGAATAAAGTTAAAATTGCTGCTGCACGAGCGCCTTTGTACTCATCTTCAAAAGCTCTAACTACTGCAATATGCCCCATATATATTAAAAATAGTATAAATACAGATGTTAAACGTGCATCCCATACCCACCAAGTGCCCCATGTTGGTTTTCCCCATATAGAGCCAGTAACTAAAGCAATTAAAGTAAAAGTAGCTCCAATTGGTGCGCTACTTTTGGATAATATATCTGCTAATGGATGCCTCCACACCAATGAAAATATACTCATAATTGTCATGCTTAAATAAACCATCAATGCCATCCATGCAGCAGGCACATGAACATACATTATTCTTACAGTTTCTCCTTGCTGATAATCAGGAGGTGAATTAAATAAACCATACCAAAGCCCTATTGAAATAAAAACTAACATTATAATTAACAAAAAAGGATATACTTTTTCTGCAAATATTTTAAATCTTGAAGGATTAGCTAAAAAATTAAATATATTACTCATAATAACACTCTTATTCCCAACCAAGTCGAATAGATTTGGAAGCTAAAATTGGGGAAATGAGTAGAGAAATTGGTAATATAGCTGATAATGCATATATATGTCCTTTTCCTCCTAATCCCGATATTTCAGCTGTAATGGCTCCTGAACCTAATATTAAAACAGGTAACATTAGCGGTAATAAAACCAATGCTGTTAAAACGCCTCCTTTTCCTATAGCACATGATAAAGCTGCTGGTGTAGCTCCAATTAAAGTAAGAGAAGGAGTTCCTATAAGAAGAGTTAAAGCCAATATCCACCAATATTCAAAATCTAAACCTATTATTATAGATAATATAGGCGAAAGTAATACTATTGGAAGTCCATTAGTAACCCAATGTGCTAAGCATTTAGATAAAACAATCAATTCCATTGATATACCTGATAAAACTAATTGTTCCAGAGAACCATCTTCAAAATCAGATCTAAATAATCTGTCTAGAGATAGCAATGAGGAAAACATTGCTGCCATCCATATAGCGCCACCAGCAATAGTAGTAAGAAGACTAGTGTCAGTTCCGGATGACAAAGGAAACATTATAATTGCAAGTAGATAAAATAAAATAGCCGCACTAGCATCACTAGCACCCTTTATGACTAAATCAATATCTCTAAAAACTAATTTAAAAAAAACTCTCATTTATCACTCATATATTAATTATCATTAAATCAACTTAAAGAATATTCTTTAACATTTGGTAAATTAAAATTTTCATGTGTCGCACAAATAATAGACCCCCCAGAATTAACATGCTCATTTATAATTGAAATTAATATTTCTTTATTATCTTTATCTAGGTATGTAGAAGGCTCATCTAAAATCCATACTTTAGCTGGACAAAATGATAGCCTTAATAGACTTAATCTTCTTTTTTCACCAGCAGACAACCAAGACGCAGGACAATCTAAAAAATTTTCAAAGGAAAATGTTTGGATAGCTTTCATAAATACATTTTTATTTACAGACCAAATTTCTTTATAAAACACTAAATTTTCTCTAACGGTCAATGACCCTTTGATAGCATCAAAATGACCTACCCAAGATATTAAAGGTTTTTCGGAGTAATAAGCAGGAAGAATAGACTCTCCATACCATAATAATTTTCCACTAGTAATTGGATAAAAACCCGCAATACATCTTAATAAAGAAGTTTTTCCAGAACCATTTTTTCCCTTAATAATTATGCTTTCGCTTGAATCTAATGAAAAATTTAAAGAACAAAATATATTGCGGCCGCTTCTTTCTAAGCACAAGTCTTTAGCATAGATTATATGTTTATTAATCATTATTTCTTATCTAACACTATTCATAGGTTCTGGTATCTTCAATTACTAAACCATCATTAGGAATTTTATTTTTAGATACTATTTCAACCTCTGCTCTTAGCTTTAATTCTGCCTTTATCTCCTCTTTAATTACATCCTCAAAACTGTCTCTTTTTTCTGACACCTCTACTAACATTTTAAGCGTATCTTTATGGTTTATATTTCCTACAATTAGTCTTAATTTAGAAACATTATCTAATTTACTTGATATTTTAGCAATTTGCTCAGGCCTAACAAACATACCTCTTACTTTAGTAGTTTGATCTGCTCTGCCCATCCATCCTTTAATTCTCATTGCAGTTCTTCCACATGAACTTATATCTGTTATTACAGCTGATAAATCTCCTGTTGCAAATCTAAATAATGGATATTCATGATTTAAATTAGTTACAACTAATTCTCCTACTTCACCGTCAGGTAAAACTTCTTCAGAGCCCGGCCTTACTATTTCAACAATTACTTTCTCATCACAAAACATTCCCTCATTTTCCCATGTTTCATAGGCAACTAGGCCTAAGTCAGCAGTACCATAGGATTGTAAAACTGGACACCCAAGTTCACTTAAAATATTTTTTAATGAAGGAGGACAAGCTTCTCCTCCTACTAAACCAGTTTTAATAGATGAAACATCTAAGTTACTTTCTTGCCCTTTTTCCAAAATTGTTTTTAAAAAAGAAGGTGTGCCTACATACCTATTTGGCTTTAATTTATCAATAGCTTGTATTTGTTGTTCTGTATTTCCTATACCACCAGGTATAACACAAGCACCTATATAGTTTGCGCCTTGTTCCATCATTTCTCCTGCAGGCGTAAGGTGATAAGAAAAAGTATTATAAACTATATCACCCTTATTAAAGCCTGCAGCACTCATTGCTCTGGACATTCTCCAAAAATCATCTCTACCGCCAGGATCATAAATTGGGCCAGGAGATACATATATATTTTTAAAATAATTTACAGGTTTGGTAGTAAGCCCACCGAAAGGTGGAATCTTACTTTGTAAATTTGATAAATCAGACTTCCTTGTTATAGGAATTTTTTGTAAATCCTTTCTATCCGTAATTTCCATAGGAATGACATCACTAAGAATTGATTTCCAGCCTTCTGAATTAAGCATAGAATGTTCTAATATTTTTTGCAATTCCTGAAAATGGTAACTATTTCTCTCATCTACAGATCTTCTTTCTAAATCTATATTTTTTTTCATCATGTTAATATTCCAGTTAAAGTATTTTTTAATCTAATTAATATAAAAGATATATACATAATATATAACATCTATAAAACCATACATCTATAATAGTTTTTAATACGTATCTTATATTGAGGGCAAAGAAAACGAGATATGGTATGGCAGAAAATATTAAAAACGATCCACTTTTAAGTAGTAACTTTCTAACACGGTCTATGAAGTCGCCGTTATTATCAAAAGACCAGGAACAATCTTTAACTAGATTATGGAAAGATAACAAAGACCCCCAAGCTCTAGAAAAGATTATACTGTCATATAGTAAATTGGTAATAAGGATTGCATCACAATTCAAACATTATGGTTTACCTTTTAATGACCTCTTACAAGAAGGACATATTGGTTTACTATTAGCATTGGATAAATTTGACCCTTCCAGAGAATTAAGATTTTCTACATATTCTCGCTGGTGGGTAAAAGCTACGATTCAAGAATATGTTTTAAAAAATTGGTCTGTAGTCAAAACAGGGTCTAGTTCTGCTCAAAAGTCTCTTTTTTTTAATTTAAGAAGATTTAGGGTTAATGGAGTAATAAATCATAAAGAAAGAAAAAAAATGGCTGGCCTATTGGGTGTAAAAGAAAAATTTATATCAGATAGAGAAAACCATATTCTAATGAAAGATGCTTCTTTAAATGCTCCATTAACTTCAGACACAGTTGAAGAATGGCAAAATTTTTTAGTTGACAGTAAACAAGAAAGTCCAGAAGACGCATTTATAAAAAATGACGAAAAAGTTAGGAAAAAAAAGTGGCTTACTCAAGCTCTGGACTCATTAAATGAAAGAGAAAAAATTATAATAAATTCTCGTCATATCTGCGAAAACCCTATGACTTTAGAAGAAATAGGTAATGATCTTAAAATCAGTAAAGAAAGAGTAAGACAAATAGAATCTTCTGCTATAAACAAATTAAAATTAAGAATAAAGAATCTAGTACTAGAAAAAGAAACCAGCTCTAAGAAAAAAAAATTATGTAGCTTTTCTAATTAGCCTGAATTGTATCTAATAATTGTCCATCACTGCTAATTAGAGCTGCAAAGACCTGTTCTTCTCCTCCATCCAAAGTAATACAGTACTTTCCTGAAGCTATTCCTCCACCTTTAGGATCATAACCTCTAACCAACCTTAATGTATTATTATATGGTTCATTTAAATCGGCAAAACCTCCTCCCCACCAAAGTTCTTCACTTTGTTTATCTAATGGTTTATCCCGTGCTATTCCTGCAGAAACAAATAACAGTGTTTTTTCTTTATTGAACGCTAAACGCTTCAAAGAATTCATATAATTAATATGGCCGGGATTATTATTTATAGCTAAATTAATTTCTACGGAAGCTCTAGATAATGCTGCAGCTCCATCTCTCGCTGCATTATATAATAAAGATGATGAAATATTATAGGACTCTAAAATCTTATCTAATCCTCTACTATACATCCAATCTACTAGTTCTAGTGGATTAGGAGACATATGAAGCTCACGAGATTTATCAAGTAACTCTTCATAACAGCCTCTTAAAAAAACTACGTCTCCTATATCAAATGCATTATTAGACATAAAAACTGATCTTAGCTTAAGAGCTGAATCAATCACTTTTTTAGATTCATTTACTTTATTGTCATTTCTTCCCAAAAGGTTTCCGGTAAATACTAACCTATCTTTAAAATCTGATTTTTCTATAATTTGTTTACATATTTTTTGAAATAGCTCCGCTTTGCCATTTACCGCGCCTACAACCCATACTCTGTCTAAAGACCCTAAATTATGATTTCGAACATTATTATATATTCTTTTTTCATAATCTGTATGAGCATTTAAATTAATATTGCTCATAAGTATCAACCTTCATTTATGAAGTAGCCTTAAGATTTTCTTCAGTTTTCTTAATGGCATCTTCTATTGCTATATCATTGACAGCAACTAATTCCCTTGCAAAACGGCCTAATGCCATTTCATACAGTTGTCTTTCACTATAAGATTGTTCTGGATCTCCCTCACCTCTATATAAATCTCTTAAAACTTCTGCTACAGAAACAGGGTCCCCCTTATTTAATTTATCTTTATAATCTTTTTCTCTTTTTGCCCACATAGTTTTTCTTATACGTGCTTTACCTTTTAAGGCAATCATTGCTTTTTTCATTTCATCTTTACCGGAAATAGATCTTAATCCTAATTCATTCATCTTATCAATTGGTATCCTTAACGTCATTCTTTCTTGTTCAAAAAATACCACTAAAAATTCAGTTTTCTTTTTTAGAATAGTTTGGACTTCATAATCAATAGCCTTTCCTAAACCATGCTTAGGATATATTAACCAATCACCAACTTCATATTTATTATCTATTTTTTCCATAATACCCTCTATGTAGTTTAATTAATTCCCTGGTTTATCAGAATAAAACTTTTCAAATTTATTTTCGACTCCTTGAAATTCTTCCGCATCTTCCGCTTGATCTTTTTTTTCAGTTATATTTGGCCAAATATTTGATTGGGTCGCGTTCAAGTCAATCCATTTTTCAGCATCAGAGTCTGAGTCAGGCAAAATAGCTTCAGCGGGACATTCTGGTTCACATACTCCACAATCTATACATTCATCGGGATTTATTACTAACATATTCTCACCTTCATAAAAACAATCCACTGGACATACTTCAACACAATCCGTAAATTTGCATTTTATACAATCCTCTGTAACAACATAAGCCATTAATATACCTCTCTAAATTTCTAATATTTTAATTATTTAACTTAATTATTTAATTTTTTTAAAACTCTCTGTTTTGCCTCAATTCTATCTCTATCCTCTACATGAATAAGGCCAGCAATTCTTCTTATGAGCATATCTTCTGCTGCATCTAATTCTCCGTCAACATATGCCAATTCCCATAACATCTCAAGCAAACTAATTCTTTTTTTGTTATCCCAAGATTCTTTAATTACTCTTGTAAAACCATATAATTGAGCTGAATTTTCAGCTAGGCCTTTTCCTTCAATATAAATTTTATTTGCTTCATTTTCATCAACATTAAATTGCTTCTGTATTAATACCAAAATTAATTTTTTTTCATTATCATCAAAAACTCCGTCCATAGAAGCTGCCTCACATAACAATGCAGTACTAGCAACTTTATATTCATCATCAGAAGCTTCTATTTTTATATTCGGATTTTTAAAAATATTTTTAAAAGAACTAAACATCATACTATCCATAATTGGTTAAAGATCTCATAAATTACTAATCTATTTAGAGCCTACTAACACAAAATAAACAATTTATCCAGACGACACTTTAATTTATAGTTAATTTTTCTAAAACAGCAAAAGGCGAATTATTTTTATTTACTTTAATATAACTTTTCTTTTTTAAATTATTGTCTTTTCTTATATATTTAACGGGATTTGTTTTATCTCTTTTAAAATTTAAAATATGTAAAATATCTTTTAACTGTGAATGTGATAGCTTATATTTTTTACTAAAATAGCTCGAATTTTTCTTATTAGAAAAAAATATATTTTTATGCTTTAAAATCCCTTTAATTTTTTTTGCAATTTTTTCTATTAATTGAAAATTATAATAATTTTCACCAATTAATATGAATTCATTCGAATATAATATTTCTTTTGGGGCATTCTTTTTATTAATTATAGTTTCTATACTAGGATAAGTGGTTCCATTTTTAGATTCATAAAAAATTTGTCTTAAACTCCATAGATATTCTCTATTTCGTTTTTCAAATAATTTTGGAACCCATATATATAATTCTCCAATTTTTACACCAGATTCCAAAAGCATTTCTATATCATTAACACTTAGGTTATTAATAACTTTTTTTTCTTTATATAATTTAATTGCTCCTAAAGATTCATTTAACTGATATATAACCCCATTTATGGCTCTCTTATCTTTTGAGTCCAATAAAGTAATTGGAGGGAGAAAACTAGCAATACTTTTTTTAACAAATTTTGATAATCTTTTTTTTAAATTACTTTTATCTATTTCGTCCAATAAAATAAAATTACTTAAAAATATTTTAGGATTAGTAATACTAGATCCTTTAATTAATTTGGCTATTATATTATTTTTCCAATAAATATTCATCGCTTTATCAAAACTTATTTCACTATCTTTGCAATTTTGGAAATTAGCTACTCTTATTTTTAATTCTTTATATAATGTTCTTCTCAGAATTTTTAGAACCTCTTTCTTATCTTGTTGATTATTAGATACTTCATTGACAAAACTAAAGCCCTCCAGTCTTCCCACATGATGCCCCTCAACCAAAACTGAATTATTCTTGTTAATAACAGCAACTAGTTCATTATCTATATCTAAACTTTTAGAAAATTTTGCCATTTTATAATCTACAAATCTCTCAATTAATCCTTCATGTAATGCATCTGAGAGTCTATTTTCTATATATCTGGCCCTTTTAGATAAACCACTTTTACTATTTATCCAGTCCTTATGGTTTGAAATATAATTCCATGTTCTCACATTTGCTAATCTAGTGCCCAAGAGATCTAACTCGCCTTTAATATTATTTAGATTATCCAATTTTTTATTTACCCAATTTTCAGGAATTTCTCCTTTATCTATTAAAAATAAATATATTTGTTCTAAAAGCTCTGAATGAGAATCATCAAAATTTTTGCTATAGTCTGGAATTGAACAAATTTCCCACAATAATTTTACTTCTTTCTCACTTAATAAGTGATCTATAATTGAAGACTTCTTAGATAAATCTTTTAAAAGTCTTTCATCTTCAGCCTCAGGACTCATTGTTAAGTATGGTTTATTAGGCATTAGACTTAAACTTCTTAATAACGATTTCAATGAAGAAAAGTCTAAGTTACTATTTCTCCAAACCATCGTATTGATGCTGGGAAAAATATGATTTTCTATAGAATTTACAATATTAGATGAGAACTCTACACATTTTGCAGTAATACCAAAATATCCATCACTTTTATATCTACCTGCCCTACCTGCTATTTGGGCTAATTCAGAAATAGTTAAAGGTCTTGTAGACCTACCATCAAATTTATTCGCTTTTGCAAAAAATACATTATTAATATCCATATTTAAGCCCATACCTATAGCATCTGTAGCTACTAAATAATCCACTTCTCCCGATTCATATAACTCTACTTGGGCATTACGAGTTTTAGGACTAAGAGCTCCTAAAACTACTGCTGTACCTCCATGTTTTCTTTTAACCAGTTCGGCGATTTCGTATACATCATTTATAGAAAATGAGACAATTGCAGACCTTCTAGGTATCCTAGTTAATTTTGTTTTTCCAGTATATTTTAGAGTAGAAAACCTTTGCATTCTTTTAATTAAGATATTTGGATAAATATACTTTAATAATATTTCTATACTATCTGAACCAAGAAACATTGTCTCTTGCTCACCTTTATGATTCAAAATTTTATCTGTAAATATATGACCTCTATCATTATGGGTACAAAGTTGTATTTCATCTATAGCAACAAAATCTACATTCAAATTTTTTGGCATAGCTTCAACTGTACAAATAAAATACTTGGCTGTATTAGGAACAATTCTTTCTTCGCCAGTAATTAAGGCTACATTTAATAAGCCTTTTTTATTTACTAATTTATCATATACTTCTCTAGCCAATAATCTTAAAGGAAAACCTATTATTCCTGAATTATACTGTAGCATTCTTTCTATTGCATAATAAGTTTTGCCAGTATTAGTTGGTCCTAATAATGCTATTAAATTATTTAAATAATTTTCTGAATTTAAAAAATGATTAGCTGTTAAATTATAATTTAACATTTTCAAATATCCACTATAACTAAATATATTAACTATATGTAGTAAAAATATATCAAATAAACTAAATTATTTTTACATAAATTTTACATTTTATTTTTGGGAATATAAATGGCTGAACTTTTTCCTCAAATCGAGCCTTATGAATTTGGATTTTTAGAAGTAGATAGTATACATAAAATATATTGGGAAAAAGTAGGAAATAGTGAAGGTGTTCCCATTTTAGTTTTACATGGAGGCCCAGGAGCTGGGGGAAATACCTCTTTAAGACAATTTTTTGACCCAAATTATTATAATATAATTATATTTGATCAGAGAGGTTCAGGCAGATCAACACCATCTGCATGTATTAAAAATAATACTACACAGGATTTAATTAAAGATATTGAAAAATTAAGAATACTTTTAAATATAAATAAATGGATTATTTTTGGTGGAAGCTGGGGCTCTTCATTATCTCTAGCGTATTCTCAAGAATACCCTAAAAATATTATTAGTATTGTTTTAAGAGGAGTATTTCTATGTAGAGAAAAAGAAATAAAATGGTTTTTGAGCGGAATTAAAAATATTTTTCCTGATTACTGGAATAGGTTTAGCTCCTTCCTTCCTATCGAAGAAAGAGATGACTTGTTGAACTCTTATTATAAAAGATTAACTAGTAAAGATCCTAAAATTTATCAAAAAGCTGCAGTTTCCTGGGCAAGATATGAGGCTAACTGCTCTACACTCTTACCAAATGCCTCAGTTTATGAAGAATTCGTAGATACACAAATGGCTTTAAATTTAGCTCGACTTGAAGCCCATTACTTTATTAATAAATTATTCTTAAAAGAAGGGCAATTATTGAAAAATATAAATAATATTTTAAATATAAAAGGATATATTATTCAAGGAAGATATGATGCTATATGTCCAATTGAAAGTGCTTATGACTTAGCTGATGCATGGCCAAATGCTAATATAAGAATTATTGAAGCTGCTGGCCATAGCTCTTTAGAAAAACCTATTCAAAATGCTCTTATAGAAACAACAGAAGAAATTAAAAAAATAATAGGATAACCCAATATTTAAGGAAAAATTAATGATAACTAAGCTTTATAAAAATCATTTAAAAAAAATAAATCAAAAATTTAATAATCCAAATATATATGATTTTGAACCTAATATTTCCAATGACTTTGAAAAAGATAAATTAATTTTCTCTAATTTTTGGAGAGACTGTCTTAAAGAAAATAAAAAAGAGTTAAGAAGTATTATCGAACTTACAAAAAAAATTTTTTTAAAAGCTTACTCTTCAGATATTTATAATCATATAACTAATAATAGAAATAAACTTGTAAAAATTGACGAACTAGTTTCTTCTGCTAATGACGTAGTACCTCATTTAACTCCTACGCAAACTGAACTTGAAATAGAAAATAAAAAGTTTCTTAAAGATAAAGACGGAATAGAAACGGATCAGGGCTTATTTTTATCAGCTATACTATCGAATCAGTTAGAAGGAAACCATTTATGCCATTCTATGTTACTACCTACTGATTTAGCTTTGGAAAAAGAAGAAGAATTTAAAAAAACTAATAAAGCTCAGTTTGATGGGGCAAGCATAGAAAAATTTGGCAAGCATGTAATAGTTACTCTCGAAAACGGAGAATACTTAAATGCAGAGGATGAAAGAACTTTGATTCCTCTAGAGGCTGCCATAGACCTCGCCTTATTAGACCAAAGTAGTGATATTGCGGTTTTAAGAGGTGAAACAGTTAAACATCCTAAATACCTCGGGTTAAGAACTTTTGGCGCAGGGATAAACCTAACTCATTTATACCAAGGTAAAATATCTTTTCTATGGTATATAAAAAGAGATATGGGAGCAGTAAATAAAGTGTTTAGAGGTCTGGCCTCACAATATTATGGGCCCGAAGAATCTTTATTTCCATTAAAAGAAAAACCTTGGATTGCTACTCTTGATACGTTCGCAATTGGAGGAGGGTGCCAATATTTACTAGTTATGGATCATATAATGGCGGAAAAAGGAAGTTATATGACTCTTCCAGCTAGAAAAGAAGGGATAATTCCTGGAATGGCTAACTTAAGGCTTTGGAGATTCACAGGAGACAGAATAGCAAGACAAGCTATTCAAAATGGTTTGACTATTCATTCTGACAGTGAAGAAGGAAAATTGATTTGTGATGAGATTGTAGAAAAAGGAAATATGGACAAAAAATTATTAGAAACTATAGATTCTTATACTAATTCAGGAGTTGTTGGTTCAGCTAGTAATAGAAGAGCATTTCGTATTGGACAAGAGCCTCTTGATTCTTTTAGAAAATATATGAGCGCCTATTGCCATGATCAAGCTTATTGTCATTTTAGTGACGCACTTATTAAAAATCTTGAACATTATTGGAATGCAGCTTCTAGGCCGGTAAAATAATTCACTATGATTGAAGTAAAAAAATGGATTAAAGAATCTAATAATATAGTAATTTTTACTGGTGCTGGAATAAGTACCGAATCTGGTATACCAGATTTTCGTAGTCCAGGAGGAATATGGACAAAAATGCAACCTATAATGTTTCAAGACTTCTTATCTTCAGAAGAATCTCAAATAGAATCATGGAGACGAAAATTTATAATTGATGAAGATATGAAAATAGCAAAACCCAATATAGGCCATAAAGCTATAGCTAAATTATTCTCAAAAAATAAAGTCAGCTATATATTAACTCAAAATATTGATAACTTACATCATGACTCTGGCATACCTGATGATAGAATTATTGAGTTACATGGAAATAGCACCTACGCAAAATGTCTTAATTGTAATAAAAGATATGAATTAAGTTATATAAAAGAATTTTTAGAAGACAAAGATAACAATTATTCTAAACCTCCTAAGTGTATTGAGTGTAATGGAATAATAAAATCAGCCACTATATCATTTGGACAACCTATGCCTATTAAAGAAATGCAAATTGCAGAAAAAGCATCTATAGAATGTGACTTATTTATAGCTATTGGTTCATCTCTTAAAGTATATCCAGCTGCTGGATTACCTATATTAGCTAAAAAAAATGGGGCTAAATTAATAATTATTAATAGGGAAGCTACTGAATTAGACTCTGTTGCTGATAAAGTTTTAAATAAAGAAATAGGGGTTACTTTAGATACATTATTTTAATAATTAGGCTTAATATAGAAAATTAAGCGTAAATGTATTATTATAAACTTCTTTTTTATATAATTAAAATGAAGGCTTTATAATTGAAAAAAACTAATAAACTAATTTCTATAGAAGATGCTGTAAAATTAATAAATAATAATTCTAGAGTTGCATTAGGGGGTTTTGGAATTTACCAAAGACCAATGGCCTTTGTTAGAGAAATGATAAAACAAAAGATTAAAAACTTAACTATAGTTGGGATTGTAAATAGTATTGAATCTGATATTCTAATAGGTTCAAATTGTATATCAAGCATAGAGACTAGTTATGTAGGTTTTGAAAAATATGGTATTGCGCCTAATTTTCGAAAATACAGTGAAAAGGGTAAGTTAAAAATAATTAATTATCCAGAATTATTAAGTATAGACAGATTTAGAGCAAGTCAGGAAAACTTAGACTTCTGGCCAGCATCTGGTCTAGGAGGAACAGATATTGTAAAATTAAATAAAAACATAAAAAACTTTAAATCTCCAATATCTAAAAAATTATTGCATGCTCTTCCCGCAGCTAAACCAGATACAGTTATTATCCATGCATTAGCTGGAGATAATTATGGAAATATTATTGTACCAAGCTATAAAAATATGGCTCAAAGTTTAGATATTATATTATCGCGATCCTGCGATAACGTTATTATTTCTTTAGAAAAAATAGTAAGTGATAACTTTATGAAGAAACATCCGCATTTAGTAGAGATACCATCACACAGAGTAAAAGCAGTATGTTTAGCTCCATTTGGTTCGCATCCTACTTCTATGCTTGGACGATATTCAGACGACTCTAAGCATTGGAAGGAATATATAAAAGCCTGTAAAAATTTTGCAGATTTTAAAAAATATATTAACAAGTATATTATTAGTGCAAAAGGAAACGATGGTTATTTAAATAAGATAGGAGGAGCCCATTTATCTTCACTTTTACAAGTGGATACACAAAAATGATAAATAACTATACTTTAAACGAGCTCCTTGCAGTAAACTTATCAAGAGAATTTAAAAACGGTGAAGTAGGTTTTACAGGTTTAGCTACTGGTAAAAAGGCTACATTATATATTACTGCTATCCCTTTAGTAGCCATGGAACTTGCAAAAAGAACGCATGCTCCCGATCTTAATATTATTTTTGCTGGATGGATTCAAAATCCTGATCTATCCAAAATTGATAAATTGCCGGAAGCCGAATATGACGAAACACTTCGCGATATTCCATGTGAAGCTCAATATCTTACATACCCTTATCAGTATAGTTATAAAAGAGGAGATATTAGTTTTGCCTTTGGTTCAGGAATTCAAGTAGATAAAGTTGGAAATATTAATAGCGTAAGCATAGGCAATCATATAAAACCTAAAGTTCAAATGGTGGGTCCAATTTTTTTACCTGAACATTTTTCTCAATTTAGAAGAGAATATATTATGATGCCCCATCACGAAAAAAGAACCTTTGTTAATAAAGTGGATTATATAGCAGGAGTTGGTTATCCAGGTGGCAAAAAAGGCAGAAAGAAGCTTGGTATTCCTCGAGGTGGCCCTGAATTAGTTATCACCCCAAAATGTATATTTAAATTTGATAAAATAAAAGGATGCATAAAGGTAAAATCTATTCATCCTGGGGTAAGTATTAATGAACTTAGAAATTCCACAGGATTTGAATTAGGTGATTTAGATAATTTAAAAACTACAACATTGCCTACAAATGATGAACTTAAAATAATTAGAGAAAAAATAGACCCTCGAAAAATTTTACTAGGATAGCACCTTATTATGGTGGGAACGAGAGGATTCGAACCTCCGACCTATTGATTAGGAAT
>CEUM01084003.1_pt1 | contig 91993 bp, 83 predicted proteins | sample 356421 | NCBI WGS metagenome assembly CEUM01 (sample SAMEA2622716, study PRJEB7988) | marine metagenome | biome: marine biome (ENVO:00000447); feature: surface water layer (ENVO:00002042); material: "saline water (ENVO:00002010), including plankton (ENVO:xxxxxxxx)" | depth 5 m
CCCATGTTTAATTAAATTTCTGCTTTATTCATGCCATTAAACTAAATACAGCGGGAATTTTATGAATTTTCAACCTATTTGGTTGAAGTTTGGAAATCGGCATTGTTTGAATGATTTCATTTTCTTGATTAATATTTGCAGCGATAGAAATCCTAGTTGAAGGAGCGCAAAACGCTTTAAGGTTTTCTAAAAGTTGAGAGTTTCTAAAAGGAGTTTCAATAAACAGTTGTGTCTGATTATATTTTTTACTTAACGCTTCTAAATCTTTAATTCTGTTCTTTAACTCTTTTTTGTCTTTTGGTAAATACCCAACAAAGCTGAACGATTGGCCGTTAAATCCACTTGCCATCAAGGCTAGTAATATAGAGGATGGACCAATTAAAGGGATTACTTGTATTCCTTTTTTATGGGCTTCATGTACTACCTGAGCGCCGGGATCTGCTACGCCGGGGCATCCCGCTTCACTTATTATACCTACTGAATTTCCTTCAAAGAGTGGGGCTAAAAAACTATTAATTTCTGATTCAGGAGTATGTTTATTGAGTGTTTCGAAAGCTAAATCACGAATGGCTTTTGGGTGATCAGCTGCACGCAGAAATCTTCTGCTTGTTTTCTCATTTTCTACAATGAAATGATCCAAGGAGTGCACTGTTTGAAGCGTGTGTTTTGGAAGTACGTCCTTTGGAAGGTTTTCTCCGATTGGACAGGGTATAAGATATAAAACACCTTTATTCATACTCTTTCATTAAGTTTTTAGCGATCTCTTCGCATGCTTCATTGAGTAAATCAAAAACGAGCTGAAAGCCATCATTCCCATAATAAGGGTCAGGGACACTTTTGTTTTGATCAGGGTATGGTTCATTCAGGATCATCTTTATTTTATGATGGTGCTTTTCGGGAGACATGTGAAGTAAATTTTGGTAGTTTGTCTCATCCATCGCATAAATGATGTCGAATTCTTCAAAATCTGAAGGAATTACTTTTCTGGAACGCTGATTAGAGATGTTAATTCCATTTTCCTTTGCATTAGCGATTGATCTACTATCGGGCAATTCACCATCATGCCACCCACTTGTGCCGGCACTATCAACTTGAATGTTTAACTCATATTTCAATACTTTTTCTTTCATTACTCCTTCAGCCACAGGAGATCGACAAATATTGCCTAAACAGACCATCAATATTTTCATATTGCGAAAATAAGGATATTATTTTACGAGAGAGATGCGGCTGTTAAGGCCTGTTTTTGTGATAAAAACCTTTTCAAGGGATGAGTGTATAAGAGGGTGTGAATTTTTTAAAAAATAAGCCATGGATTCAGGTTCTAAAATATTTTTAATTGTTGCTCTATTCATTATTATGATAGGGATGGGCTTGAGCCTTACAACCGCTGATTTTAAGCGCGTGTTACGTTTTCCTAAAGCTGTTTTTATTGGGTTTTTGAATCAAATTATTCTTTTACCGCTGATTGCTTTTGGTTTGACTCAATTTTTTGATGTATCGAACGAAATTGCGATTGGAGTTATGATTTTATCGGCTTGTCCTGGTGGGCCTACTTCAAATTTAGTAACCCATCTAGCCAAAGGAGATACCGCATTATCGGTAACCTTAACTGCTGTGAATAGTGTTGTTACGATTATTACAATTCCAATTATTGTCAATTTTGCTTTGGGTGAATTCACCTCTTCTGGTGATGAAATCGTTTCTCCCGTAAAAGATATTATAGGAGCTTTACTTGCAATTATAGCGGTTCCATTAACAATAGGAATGATTGTGAAAAACAAAAAGCCAGATGTTGCTGCAAGAATGGATAAACCTGTACGAATAGCAAGTACATTAATTATTATTCTGGTTATTGTAGGTATTGTTATTAAGGAACGTGCTCAGTTAGTGGAAAGAGTTTCTGAATCATTTGCGATTGTTTTTACATTAAATGTTGCCACGATGCTCCTCGGGTATATCACTGCGCGTTTTGCTCGATTGAGTTTTAAACAAGCCTTGGCGATTTGTCTGGAATCGGGTAACCAAAATGGAACATTGGCTATTCAGATTTCTTCACTGATTAATATAGCGTATGGTTTTCCTGCAGCAGTGTATAGTTTGTTTATGTACTTTACGGCATCAATTCCAATAATGATTGGGTTAAAAAAGGCAAAAGAAGAGGTGTGAATTTCATCTTGTGAGGAATTGATAGACTATGAGAATTAGGTTTTTCAGCAAAAAAAACGCTATCTTTGCACCGTTATTGGCCTTGTAGCTTAACTGAATAGAGCACCTGATTACGGCTCAGGAGGTTCGGGGTTTGAATCCCTGCGAGGTCACAAAGAAGCTCAGCATTAGCTGGGCTTTTTTTGTGTGAGGGATTCAAACCCCGAAGTCCCACGCACCTTCAGTTTTTTCAAAACTGCTTTCGATAAACCGAAACTATACCGAAAGTCCAAAGGGACTTTCTCCTCCAAACATCGTTTCTGCGAGGTCCCAAATAAAAAGGGTAACTGGTTGATAAATAAACTGTTGCCCTTTTTTGGTTTTAGAGTTTACCCAGTTTTTTACCCACAAAACCTCTATTTACTTAATTAATCAGTTATTGTTTTAATTTAGTTCTATGAAAAAAGTTTTATCATTATTTTTTGTGGGTTTATTTCTTGTTGCTTTTTCTCAAAAAGAGGAGAAGCAGACTGATTTGGAAAAAGAAAATCTAAAGGGAAAGGTTAAATCAGTAACTGAAACTCAATATAGATCCGTTGAAAAATTCGGAGAGCTTCAAAAAGGCAATTTATATGAGAAATATACTTTTAAATACGATTATAAAGGAAATAAAACAGAATTTGCTGATTATAACTCAGATGGGTCTTTAGAACAGAAGGAGACTTGGAAGTACGATGATAATGGAAATAAAATAGAATGGGCTAAGTATAAATCACATGGGTCTATATATTGGACAGACACTTCCAAGTACGATAAGAAAGGAAATCAAATAGAATGCGCTACGTACAACTCAGATGGGTCTTTAACTCGGAAAGACACTTACAAATATGATGAGAAAGGAAATCAAATAGAGAATGTTCATTATAATACAAATGATTCATTGATTAATAATACAAAACACACCTACACCTACAAGTACGATAATAATGGAAATAAAATAGAATGCGCTACGTACAACTCAGACGGGTCTTTAAATTATAAATATATTTACAAGTACGATGAGAAAGGAAATAAAATAGAAAGGGCTTGTTATTATAGGTCTACCTTATATATTAATGTCACTTGGAAGTACGATGAGAAAGGAAATAAAATAGAATATGCTGAATATAAATCAAATGGGTCTTTAAGATTAGAGACTTGGAAATACGATGATAAAGGAAATAAAATAGAGTATGGTCGTAGTGATTTAAAGGGATCTTTAGAATCGAAAAAAGTTTACAAATACGATGATAATAGGAATCAAATAGAAGATGCTTGGTATAACTCAGATGGGTCTTTAAGAGATAAAAGCACCTTCAAATATGAGTACGACTCAAAAGGTAATTGGACAAAACGTGTATCTTATTTAGCCCAAAGCGAAATAACAAAACCCTACCAAATAGCGGAACGAGAAATCCAATACTACGATTAATTCACTTCTTTTATGGTGTTTAAAAAATAGACTCCTTTAAAAGATGTAAAAACTCTTTTTTACAAATTGTAATTATGATGAACGGTGAACATTCGCGGCAGGAAATCATTAAATTTGTATCCGATGAGTTCAACAAAATATATCCTTGTGGAAGTTTTGTTTCCTTTGTTTTTAGCAGGGTGTATTTATTTACTTTTTCGACCTGAAGGTACTGTTGTTTACAGATTAACGGATGCTTTGGGATTTATTGAATTGGTTGATGTATTTCGGCTTAGGTATAGTCCATCTGGTTTGCCAGAGTGGTTTGTATATAGTTTACCGGGAGGGTTATGGTTGTTAGCTTTCCAAAATATACTTACTTGGGCAAATAAATTTAAAGGGAAACGATTAGTCTTTTTTGTTTTTTCTGCGTTATTGATTGGGGTTGGTCTTGAGGTTGCGCAGGCATTTCATTTTACAGATGGTAGGTTTGATTGGATAGATCTTCTATTTTATGTTGGTGCCACTGTTGTTGCCTTTTCTAATGTGTGGTTGGTACAAAAGAAATGGCAGCTTTATACAGAAAGCGCGGTTTCTTCTCGGTTAATGGGAGGTGTGTTTGTGCTTTTTACTGTGATAATTTATCTGGCAGATATTATATAAAGCGCTATACAATACCCTTCTTAAATTTTAAGTTATCTTTAATCCATGCCGATTGAACAACAATATATTAATCATTTTTCTCGCTTTGGTATGATTGCTCAGCAGGTGGTTGAAGGCTTTTTAACAGGGTTGCACAAAAGTCCATTCCATGGTTTTTCTGTGGAGTTTGCTGAACATAAAATTTATAACCAAGGCGATTCTACAAAGAATATTGATTGGAAATTATATGCTCGGACAGAAAAGCTTTTTTTAAAGGAGTTTGAGGAAGAAACAAATGTGCGTTCAACGGTCATTGTTGATATTTCAGGTTCAATGAATTTTCCTAAGGCCTCTAACCGTTCTGTTGATTCATTAAATAAGTTGGGGTTTTCAGCTTATGCTGCGGCATCTATTTTATTTCTTTTAAATAAACAAAGAGATGCATCGGGAGTTGTTTTGTTTGATGAGACGGTAAGATTGCATTCGGAAATAAAAGGGAGTAAAACACATTTAACTTATTTAATTCAACAATTAGAAAATGTACTGAGTAATGAGTTTAAAGGGAGTGGTGTTTCTCATCTCTCTGATTGTTTACATCAAATTGCCAGTCAAAGTCCAAAAAGAGGGATGGTAACACTATTCACGGATTTCTCTTTTCATTCTCATAAAGAAGATTTAGATAACATATTGCAAGCGCTTCAGCATTTACGCTATAATGGTAATGAGGTGTTAATTTTCAATGTGCTTGATAGGGGGTTGGAGGAGGAGTTTAATTTTGGTAATCGCCCACATAAATTTGTGGATTTAGAAACGGGGAATGAAATAAAAATGACACCAATGGATTTTAAGGAAAAATATCAATCAGAGAAGTCCAGACAATTAAGGTATATCAAAGAGAAACTATTGAATTTCGGTATTGAATATGTTGAGGCCGATATCAATGATGGTTTTACATCTGTTTTAGAAAATTATTTGGTGAAAAGGTCTTTACTGTAGTGTTTTTTAGTTTTTGGTTGAATTTTTATTTTGAGGTTTCCAATCTTTAGTTACGTATATTTTTACAATAAAATTTCGATTGCCTTGTTCGTAGTATTCTAATTTAATGTCTTGACCTTCATTACAAATTACTCCTCCATTTACACATGCATGATGATATCCTGCTATCCTGTGGTAATCTGAGAAAAAAAATGTTTTACCTGCTAGAGAGAAGGATTCATAGGAGCTATGGTCAGCCATGTTTAATGGATTAAAATCATCTACTTTCCCCTGAATGGTTTGTGTGGCGCCATCTTCTATTGTTTTTACAATATGATTGTATTCCAAGTATTGAATAAAACCAGAAATCGACCCCAGAAGTATGGCTAAACATGCGGTAACGATAGTGAATAATTTATATTTTTTGATCCCCTTTTTATAAATGTAAAAAAGCAATAGAGTACCTCCCATGGGTATAATCATTTTCTCAGCTAACGAAAATGAATTTGGATCAGTAATATAGTCGTATATCAGTATGTATTTTTCCATAGTCATTCATGCTTACCAAAGTAGAAAGAATGTGCATTTTTTAATTGTTAGTCAAAATCTAAAACGGCTTGTGCCGATCCATCGCTATCCTGTTGATCAGGTGATATTTTTTCTTGTTCTGTTGTTGCCTCTTTTTCAGGTGCAGGCAATGGTTCGAGGATATTAATGACTTTAATATTCCCTGTCGTTAATCGATTTCCAATAGCTTTAAGTCCTTTCACAGCAATAAATTCTTCCAGATTTACTTTTTCTGGGTCTTTCGTATTTCCTTTTACTTTTCTAAAGATGAGTTCGATCATAGGTTTCCAGTCGGTGGAAGCAATCTCTAGGTAAGATTTCTCATGTTCGGTAATAAACAATACTTTTCTGTCGGTTACTTCAACTAAAAATCGTTTTACATTGAATTGCTCTTTCTCTCCATCCCAGTAAACTGCACTAATGGGTTTTTCGGGATGAAGTTTTTCGATATGAATCATTTCCTCATTGAAGTGGGTGGAAAGATCGAATCCATGGAGTTTATAGGTCCCGTCTGAATTAATGGTGAGTATTTTATCTTCACCCTTAAATTCTCCCAGAAGCTGACCACGTTGATCTGTATTAAGTCTTCTTACTGTGTCGTCATACCAAATTTTACGTGCTGCTAGTGTACTGATTCCTGCTTCTTTGAGTACTACTTTTTTTACAGGGTATTTCGATAATGTATTTCCTTGTGTTGCTCTTCCTTTGATGGCTAGTTGACTGAAATCATAGTCAAAATTAAATTTTTTAATGCCAGGTATAGGCTTTAGAATCACGTTTACAATTTCGGCTTCTCCATTTGGGTTGGCTGTGAAATATAATACTTTAGAACCTGGAGTTCCTTTGGTTACATGATATTCTTTGTCCCGTGTTATGGAGTTGACAAAGAACCGTTTTACCATAATTTTACCTTTTTTTCCATCTTGATAAATCGCGTTGTAAACGGTTCGTGTATCTCCTTTTTTCCATACGTTAATGTGCAGGATATTTTTGCCAAAAAAGGCTTTGCTTTGTATTTTTGACACCATCATTTTACCGTCCTGAGTAAAAACAATAATGTCGTCAATGTCTGAACAGTCCGCGACAAATTCATCTTTTTTCATTCCGTATCCCGCAAAACCTTCTTGCTTATTTACATAGAGTTTCTGATTGGCAACAACTACTTTTGTAGCTACAATGTTTTCAAAAGTTCTAATTTCTGTTTTACGCGTTTTATCGGCTCCGTATTTCTTTTTTAAGGTTTTAAAATAGTCTACAGCATAATCAATGATGTGTTCTAAATGATGTTTGATTTCTGCAATTTCATCCTCAATTCGTTTAATTGCCTCATCGGCTTTAAACGAATCAAATTTTGAAATTCGTTTAATTTTAATTTCGGTAAGTCGAACGATATCCTCTTCGGTAATTTCTCTGTGAAATAGTTTCCTATAGGGATTTAAACCTTGATCTATTGCGTGAATTACTGCTTCCCATGTTTCGCATTCTTCAATGTCTCGGTATATTCGTTTTTCAATGAAAATTCGCTCTAAGGAACTAAAATGCCACTGCTCATTGAGTTCTCCAAGCCTTATTTCGAGCTCATTGATTAATAGTTGCTTTGTAGATTCTGTGTTTCGTTTTAAAATTTCCGAAACACCTATGAAATGAGGTTTATCTTCAGAAATAATTCCTGAGTTTGGAGAAATACTGGTTTCGCAATCGGTGAACGCATAAAGTGCATCAATCATTTTATCTGGTGAAATGTTTGGTGCGAGATGAATGATGATTTCTACATTTGCTGAGGTATTGTCCTCTACTTTTTTGATTTTTATTTTTCCTTTTTCATTGGCTTTCAGTATGCTATCAATAAGGGATCCTGTTGTGCATCCAAAAGGAACTTCGGTAATAACGAGTGTTTTTTTATCCGCTTTTACAATTTTTGCTCTGCATCGAATTTTACCTCCTCGGATCCCGTCGTTATAATTGCTTACGTCAATCATCCCTGCAGTTGGGAAGTCAGGATAAATAGGCATGTTTCGCCCTCTGAGTCGCGCAATAGAGGCATCAATGAGTTCATTGAAGTTATGTGGCAATATTTTACATGAAAGGCCAACTGCAATTCCTTCTACTCCTTGTGCAAGTAATAAAGGAAATTTAACTGGAAGAGTTTCTGGCTCTTTATTTCTACCGTCGTATGAGTCTCTCCATTTGGTTGTTTTTGGATTGAACACAACTTCCAAGGCAAATTTTGTTAACCGGGCTTCAATGTATCGCGCCGCTGCTGCACGATCTCCTGTTAGGACGTTACCCCAATTCCCTTGTGTATCAATGAGCAGATCTTTTTGACCAATATTCACCATTGCGTCGGTTATACTCATGTCTCCGTGCGGGTGATATTTCATCGTGTTTCCAACAACATTGGCTACTTTGTTGTATCGTCCGTCTTCCATTTCTCGCATCGAATGCAGAATCCTTCTTTGTACGGGTTTTAATCCGTCGTTTAGATGCGGAACGGCTCTTTCGAGAATGACATAGGATGCGTAGTCTAAAAACCATTCTTTATAAAAACCTGAAATAAGGGTGGCGTTTCCCATAGTTGAGCTTTCATCTCCACCGTTGATAGGATTGTTTGCATCCGGAGTGGAATTTTCTTCTAAATGGTCATTGCTGTTGTTGTCGTTTTCACTCATTGTTTTTGTTCAATGTTGTGCGTTTAAAAAGTACTTTCACTAAACGCATATTGTATGTTTTATCAATGTCTACAAGGGATCATTTTAGGCGGCTTCGTCTTTTTTTTCCTTTTTTAACATCTCGGATAAATCTTCTTCCACTTTTAGGTTTTCAATGATGAAGTCTTGACGGTCTTTGGTGTTTTTTCCCATGTAAAACGTTAACATTTCATCAATTTTTGAATCTTTTCCAATCACAATTGGATCGAGTCGAATGGCCTCTGGTGATATAAATGCGCCAAATTCTTCAGGGCTAATTTCTCCAAGACCTTTGAAGCGGGTAATCTCTGGTTTTTTGCCAAGTTCTGCAATGGCTCTTTGACGCTCTTCGTCAGTGTAACAATACCGCGTTTCTTTTTTGTTCCGAACTCTGAATAATGGGGTTTGAAGAATATACAAGTGCCTGCGTTGAATCACTTCAGGAAAAAATTGCAAGAAAAAAGTGATTAATAGAAGTCGAATATGCATTCCGTCCACATCGGCATCTGTTGCGATAACAATTTTTTCATACCGCAAATCATCAACACTATCTTCGATGTTCAATGCTGCTTGAAGGAGATTAAACTCTTCATTTTCGTATACTACTTTCTTCGTGAGTCCATAGCTGTTTAGCGGTTTACCACGTAAACTAAACACGGCTTGCGTGTTGGCATTTCTTGATTTGGTAATAGACCCTGAGGCTGAATCCCCTTCGGTTATAAACAACATGGTTTTAGAGGAGTCTTCCTTACCATCCTGAGCGTGAATTCTGCAGTCGCGTAATTTTTTATTGTGTAGTGAAGCTTTTTTAGATCGCTCTCGCGCTAGTTTTCTGATGCCTGAGAGTTCTTTTCTTTCCTTTTCTGCCTGTTGAATCTTTTTAAGTATTTTTTCGGCAGTTTGGGTGTTTTTGTGAAGATAGTTATCGAGTTCTTGCTTTAAAAAATCTCCAACAAAGGCCTTCATTGACTGCCCCCCAGCTTCCACCTCTGTTGATCCTAATTTTGTTTTTGTTTGTGATTCAAAAACGGGCTCCATAACTTTTACGGACACTGCAGCGACTATACTTTGTCTTACATCTTGAGCGTCGAAATTTTTCCCAAAAAACTCTCGAATTGTTTTCACCACAGCTTCTCGGAAAGCACCTTGATGGGTTCCGCCTTGCGTGGTGTGTTGGCCATTTACAAATGAATAATATTCCTCTCCATATTTTTTGGCGTGAGTAATGGCTACCTCGATATCGTGACCTCTTAAGTGTATTGTATCGTATAAGGCATCTGCCGAAAGGTTGGCTTCCAATAAATCCTTTAGTCCATTTTCACTTTTGAACTTTTGTCCGTTGAAGTTGATGGTTAGTCCGGGGTTGAGGTATACATAATTCCATAACATTGTTTCAACGTGTTCTACGCGGTATTTATAATTCTTAAAAATGGAATTATCAGCAATAAAACTTGTTTTAGTCCCTTTTCTGTTTGTAGATTCTGAAATGGGTTGGTCATCAATGACTTCTCCGTTTTCAAAGACTACGCTTTTTTGTTTTCCATCTCTACATGAAGTAACCTCAAACCAAGTAGATAATGCATTTACTGCTTTTGTACCTACTCCGTTGAGGCCAACGGATTTTTTAAAGGCTTTTGAGTCGTACTTTCCACCCGTGTTTATTTTAGAAACACAATCAATAACCTTTCCTAGAGGAATTCCTCGTCCAAAATCACGTACAGATACTTTCTGATCGCGAATTTTAACTTCAATGACTTTTCCGTTTCCCATCACAAATTCGTCAATGGAATTATCCAATACTTCTTTTAAAAGTATATATATTCCATCATCGGCTTGTGTACCATCTCCAAGTTTACCAATGTACATCCCAGGACGCAAACGGATGTGTTCTTTCCAATCGAGGGATCGAATGTTATCCTCAGTATATTCAGCCATAGAAAAATGAGTTTTAGCGTAAGTATTAAATATAGCTAAAAACCAATGATAACAGGTGTTTGAAGGGTTTTTTTATTAACAATTACCCTTTGAAATAGGTGAAAAATCTATATTCTGAGGTGAAATAGACAAAATCTTGAGATAATAGGATGGATATCGAGGAAAAGCTGTTGTGTTGTGTTTTTCGATCGAGAAAAAGGATTTAGTGCATAATGAACGGTTTAAGCGCGTCCAAAGCGTAATTTGTTTCATTTGTGGACGAAACAAAAAATGAGAAAAAACAGTAATATTTTCTACATTTATTTCAGGATTCTTAAAAAGTAAAACGGTGAGAATGAAAATTGATTTGGAGGCTGAAAAGAAGGAGATTTTAAAGCGATATCGAAAGTTATTACGGTTGGCTAAAAAATCGATTAATGATTTGGATAAAAAGCAGATTAGAAAGGCGTTTGATGTCGCTTTAGAGGCGCACAAAGAAATGCGAAGAAAATCTGGTGAACCCTACATTTATCATCCTATTGCCGTTGCACAAATCGTGGCTGAAGAAATTGGCCTAGGAACAGTTTCCATTGTCTCTGCCTTGTTACACGATACTGTAGAGGATACTGAAATCACACTGGAGGATATTGATAATATGTTCGGTCCTAAGGTGTGTCTGATTATTGATGGTTTAACAAAAATTTCTGGAGTGATTGATCACTCAGACCCAAATTATTCCATTCAGGCGGAGAATTTCAGAAAAATGATGTTGTCTCTCTCAGATGATGTTCGAGTGATTCTTGTGAAGTTGGCTGACCGTCTGCACAACATGCGAACAATGGAGTTTATGCCGCGGAATAAACAATTAAAAATTTCTTATGAAACGTTGTTTATTTATGCGCCTCTTGCTCACCGATTGGGATTAAATAGTATAAAAACAGAGTTGGAGAATTTAGCCTTTCAATACACAGAGGAAGACCTTTTCAATGAGATCACTGATAAACTAAAAGAGGGGCAGAAAAGATTGACTCGATTTATTAATAAGTTCAGTTTACCCATTATTAATAAATTAACAGACAAAGGGTTTGATTTTGAAATTGATGGAAGGCATAAATCGCCATACTCCATTGCCCGTAAAATGAAGGACAAAAATGTTCCTTTTGAAGAGGTTTATGATATTTTCGCTATTCGTATTATTCTAAAATCGACTCCTGAGAGTGAAAAAGGTGATTGTTGGAATACGTATTCAATAATTACCGATATGTATACTCCAAGACCAGATCGGTTGAGAGATTGGATATCAACACCTAAAGCAAACGGTTATGAGGCATTGCATACTACTGTTATGGGGCCTGAGGGTAGATGGGTGGAGGTTCAAATCAGAACTCAACGCATGCATGAAATTGGGGAACGAGGACTTGCGGCGCATTGGAAATATAAGTCTACTGGCGATGATCATGATAGTAGGGTAGATGAGTGGATTGGAAAAATCAGAAGTTTATTGGATAGCCCTCAAAATCAAGCTATTGATTTTATTGATGATATAAAATTGAATTTGTTTTCCGACGAAATTTTCGTTTTTACACCTGCAGGAGAACTTAAAAATTTACCTTCTGGTGCAACTGCATTAGATTTTGCATATGATATTCACAGTAAAATCGGAGATGCTTGTATTGGTGCCAAAGTAAATCATAAATTGGTTCCTTTGAATTATAAAATCAGAAGCGGTGAACAACTTGAGGTGCTTACGTCTAAAAAGCAGAGGCCGAAACCTGAGTGGTTAAACATTGTAACTACTGCAAAGGCTAAAAATGGGATTAAAAATGGAATTCGAAGGGAGCGTAAGTTAATTGCCAAGGAGGGAAAGTCTAAATATTTTAAAATTGTAGAGGCGCTTAATGAAAACAACCCAAAATTACTCGATGAATTGGTGCGTCATTTTGATCTTTCCGATGCGGGTGAATTTTTTGTTCGAGTTGCTGAAAAGAATATAGAGAAAGGTGCGATAAAAAATTATTTAGCACAACGCGAAAAGCATAAAAAACAGGCAGAGGAGAAGGTGAGTACTCCTCGGAAATCGGAAATAACCGCGAAATCATTTGGTAAAAAAGACGTGTTAGTTCTTGGTGAAGATAAGGATCAGTTTGACTACAAAATATCGCCTTGTTGTAATCCAATACCCGGCGATGAGGTGTTTGGATTCGTTACTGTGGTAGACGGAATTAAAATTCATAAAACCAATTGTCCTAATGCCATGCATTTACAAGCTAATTTTGCTTATAGAACGATTAAAGCGGTTTGGGAAGATAAATCTAAAAGTTCTTTCCTTACAGGGCTAAGGTTTACTGGTACGGATGATTTTGGTCTGGTGAGTAAAATTACGAACATTATTTCAGAGGTGTCTGAATTAAAAATTAAGTCGATTAAGTTTGATGCAGATCACGGTGTTTTTGAGGGGAGGATTATGCTTTATGTTCAAGATACAATTCAACTAACTGAACTGAGTGAGAAACTTAAAGTAGTAAAAGGGATTCATGATATTAAACGAATACACACCAATTAATCATTCTTGATGTTTAGCTAAAATAAAATGAGGATTTATTGTTTCAGTGGATTAGGTGCGGATCAGCGGGTTTTTCAGTATTTAGAAATTATGGCTGAATACACGCTTGTTCCTGTTGCGTGGATTGATCCTAATCCAAATGAATCCATAGAGCAGTATGCAGCGCGTATTGCCAAAAACATAAAAGATCAAGAGCCTTTTGGTATCATGGGGTTAAGTTTTGGTGGGGTGATTGCTCAGGAGGTTGCAAAAATTTTACATCCTGCTTTTACGTTTATAATTTCGACAATTGAGGAAAAAAAGCAAATTCCTTTTATGTTGAAATGGACCCCGAATTGGATGTTAGATCACGCGCCTAAACAATTATTTAATCCTCCAAAATCGATTGCCAACTATTTGTTTTCAACCAAACAAAAAGCACTTTTGGCTGCAATTCTTGATGATACAGATCCTGCGTTTGTGAAATGGGCGTTAAAGGCGCTGAAGAATTGGAAAGCGGAGGGAGAGTTTGGTCCTATAAATGCAATGTGTGGTGACAAAGATCGATTATTTAAACCCTATGGCGAGTCTGTTGTAGTTCAAGGTGGGGGACATCTCATGGTGGTAGATCGTGCTGAGGAAGTAAGTAAGGTGATTAATGATTGGTTACGTCAATATTCAGTAAATTAAAAATTAAACTCTTTGCTGGTGTATAACTTTAAATATACTTGACGTGCTACCCACGCGTCGGTAGCGGCATATCTTAATTGACCTTCACTTAATTGATTGGATTCCCAATTACTTGTTTGTTGGCGTTTACTGATTCGAAAACCTAAAATCATAGCAGTAAGATTTCTTGCTCCAATATTTTGGAAATTTAATGTTTTACAAAGGATGTTTAAATCAGTGACATTTTGGTGTTGAAATTCCCTGTATTGATCAGAAAGTTCTTTCATGTCTTGAAGTATCGCAATCCCTATTTTTTGAATCTGGGGGTTTTCAAAAATACGCGCTAATGAATAAGGGAATCCCATTTTATTCAGCCTAAACAAAAAAACTTTTTTTCCTGTGGCGATTTGAACAAGTGCTGTTTTATTGAGCAGCCCTTTTTTAAATGTTGGTCGTGTTTCTGTATCTACGCCAATGATATTTTCATTTTCGATTTCTTCAATGGCATCAGCAACTTGTAAAGGTGTGTCCACAATAATTATCCTACCTTCGTATTTCCCGAGGGGAAGTTCATTTACTTCATCTTTATTAATTGATGTTTTCACCATTCTGTATGTTAAAGTTAATTTAACTTTGGGTGTACACAATACATTTAAAAATGAGTTTTAACGAGTCGTCTTTTAAAAAGTTAGGGTTTAGGCCAAAGAATGGAGAAAAAAATGTACTCACGGCGAGTGCGGAAATTTGTCCTCATGAATACATTACAATAGAGTTAGAAGTTAGAGGTCAAGATGTTTATTTTATGAATCTTGAGGTTCAAGGGAGAAAGGCAGATGAAGTGAGGAGGCAGTATCTATCCTCATATTCATTAGCGGAAATTCATCAACTATTTACAGCGTTTTAATTTTTTCGAGGTTTTGTTCGTAGATTGTACCTTTTTTTCATGGATTCATCCAGGTAAATATCAAAATGGTATTTATAGCCTGCACTAATCTGAAAAGACGCATTTTTATGATTGATGCGAGGCATGATAAAGAAAGAGTGCTGTTTTGTTCGATAGTTTATCCCAAACCCAAGGTTTATCCCATCATAAAGGAAATATCGTTTTTCATTATTGTAGAGAGGTCTTGAAAAAATTCCTTCAAGATTTAAGGAGTCTCGAGTATTCCGAAAGCCAGGGCCAATCAAAAAGTCAAAAGTGATCGGATGAAAATCTACTAAGATGCGTCTGAAGTTTAAATCGATTTGGTAATCGAGGTAATTTCTTTCTGTAGTTGGTATGTAAAGATGGAGCTCAGGTCCCAAACTGTTTTTTTGAAGAAACCAAAAGTGACTTCTAATCTGAAGACCGCTTTTTTTATTTATTCCATTGTATCGATACCCAAACTCTTGAGAAAATTGTGTGGTAGGAAGGTTACTTTCCGATTGAGCAAAGATTTTGCTAATGCTGCAAAAAATAAGTATTGTAAGCACTCTAATCATGAAACGCTGACATAAAAAAAGGGTAAGCTACTTATATCGCACCGCTACAACCGCCTACCCTTGCTACCTTCCGGTCCTGGGGGAGTTCAGCAGGAGCTGGTCGTATAAGACTTACCCACTACAAATGTACTCACAAACTTGTAATTAAGCAAAAGCTGAGAGGGGAAATACATATTTAAAGAAATTGGTTTAAGATATATTAACGATAAAACGTTAAAACTGAGTTCGATTATTCACGCTTTAGTCTCATTATTCATGTATATTTACAATGCAATTAAGAGGATTGTTTAAGTAATTAACCATGAAAGACTATTCAATTGTAATTCCACTCTTAAACGAGGCAGAATCTCTTCCTGAGCTTCACCAATGGATCGTGGAGGTTATGACCAGAGAGAAGACCTCATATGAAATATGGTTCATCAACGATGGAAGTTCGGATGATTCATGGGAAGTTATTGAAGAACTGCGTCAGAAGGATGAAAACGTTAAAGCGGTTAATTTTCAACGTAATTATGGTAAGTCAGCTGGTTTATATGTAGGTTTTGAGAAAGCAAATGGTGAAATTGTGGTGACAATGGATGCTGATTTGCAGGACAGCCCTGAGGAGCTTCCAGAAATGCGAAGAATGATTCTGGAGGACGGATATGATTTAGTTTCAGGGTGGAAAAAGAAACGATATGACCCACTTACAAAAACGATACCAACCAAATTATATAATTGGACGACTCGAAAAATGAGTGGGATTTATCTGAATGACTTTAACTGTGGATTAAAGGCGTACAAATACGATGTGATTAAAAGCATTGAGGTATACGGAGAAATGCATAGGTACATTCCTGTTTTAGCGAAATGGGCAGGGTATAAAAAAATAGGCGAAAAAGTTGTTCAGCATCAAGCTAGGAAGTACGGTTCCTCTAAATTTGGATTGAGTCGCTTTATTAATGGCCCGTTGGATTTACTGTCGATTATTTTTGTAATTAAGTTTGGAAAGCGTCCCATGCATTTATTTGGGTTGTTAGGAGGCCTATTGTTTTTTCTTGGGTTTTCGATTGGTACTTATCTTACAATGGAATGGGTGATCCATTTTGGATTTAACTATGATACGGTGTATTATCCGATTACGGAACGTCCTATATTTTACTTTAGTTTAGCGTTTATGATTATCGGGACTCAATTGTTTTTAGCAGGGTTTATTGCAGAGTTGATTACCAGAAATTCAAGTATTCGAAACAATTATAAAATTGCAAAGGTTATTCATTAATGGGGGTACCTTCAAAATTAAGCGTTGCGTTTTCTTCATTCAGAACTGCGCATCAATTTATTAAAACGCATCGACTTTGGAAGTATATTATTTTCCCCGGTTTAATCAATATCTTTTTATTTTATTTTTCTTTTAACTGGTTTTTAGGCCGTGTTTCAGATTGGGTTGAAGGACTGATTCATATCGATTGCAGTGACTCGAATCTTTGGGGTTGGTTGTGTACGATTATTTCATTTCTTTCTGGTTTTTTAGAGTTCTTTGTTCGGTTCATACTCTATGTGAGTTTTATCGGCTTGTATCTTTTGGTCTATAAGAATGTTATACTCATTATATACTCCCCAGTACTCGCGTATCTTATTGAGGTTGTTGAGAAAAAACACAAGGGTATAGAAGTTCCATTTAAACTGGAACAATTCATAAAAGATACCGTAAGAGGAATGATTTTGGCGGGGCGTGGACTATTAGTGGAAAGTGCAGTACTGCTTGTATTGTTTATTTTCCTTTTTATTCCAATAATAAACCTTATCCAGCCTATTTTAATGTGGCTTGTGAGTGCTTATTTTTTAGGTGTGAGCATGATTGATTACACGTTGGAACGGAAAGGATATAACATTAAAAAGAGTATTGTATACAGTAAAAAGCATAAGTCTTTGGCTGGAGGAATTGGAATTGTTTTTCAGCTGATATTCATGTTGCCCTTTTTTGGGTGGATGATTGCACCTACTTACTCTGCGGTTGCCGCTTATTTTGCTGTTGATAAGTTAGAGCGTTTAAACGAAAATGAGTAAAATAGTTCCTTTATTAATTATTGGTTGCCTACCTTTTTTGGGGTTGACTCAGGGGGCTTTTCCTAAATGGGATATTGATTATGCTTGGGGTGGTGATCAAGACGATTACTTAATGGATATTTTTCAAGAAGAAAAGGATTATTCAATTGTTTCTGCGGGCTATTCATTTAGTTCAAATAATCAAGATGTTTCATCAGGAAATAAGGGGTATTCCGATTATTGGATTGTAAAGTCCGATACTTCTGGAAGTATTATTTATCAGCGGATGTTTGGGGCCGATTCAGTGGATCAATTGGCTGTCCTTGTTCCAGTTGGCTATGATGCAGATCAAGGGTATTTACTTGCAGGTTCATCGGCATCTGGTCAAAATGGAGATAAGTCAGAGGATACCAAAGGAGGATATGATTACTGGGTCATAAAAATTGATCCTTTTGGCAATAAAGAATGGGATAAGACTATTGGGGGTGATGGAGATGATATTTTAACATCTGCAACCATTGACGCAAATGGAAATTTTATTTTAGGAGGATATAGTTTTAGTGGAGTCTCAGGAGATAAATCAGAAGCTAATCGAGGTGATGAAGATTATTGGATTGTTAAGCTTGATGCATCGGGAAACAAAATATGGGATTTGACCCTTGGTGGAGATACCTCGGACATCTTATCAAACATCACTGTAAGAAATGATAAGATTATTGTGGGTGGTCATTCCCTTTCGGGTGTAAGTGGAGATAAATCACAAGATAGTTTTGGAGGATATGATTTTTGGTTAAATGTATTAGATTTTAATGGGGATATCCTAATGGATCAAACAATAGGAGGGAATCAGGATGATTTTTTAGAGGAAATAAGACCAAGAGCACATGTCGAGGGGTTTTGGATATCCGGGACTACATTTTCAGGTAGTACAGGAAATAAAAATACAAATCAATATGGAAATGGGGATGCTTGGGTTGTAGTTGTAGATACCTTAATGAATATTTCATGGGATAAAACAATAGGTTCGGGAAATTCAGAAGTGATGAAGGATATGGAAATAGCTCCAGATGGTGGAGCCATACTTGCTGGATGGGGGTCTGGAAGTGGAGGGAATAAAGGAAGCAGCACAAATGGCAGTGAGGATTTTTGGATTTGTAAATTAGACACTGCAGGTGATTTTATTTGGGATAAAAACTATGGCGGATTACAAGGAGATAGTATTGAGGCAATATTCATTAAATGCGATCGAGGGATATTAGCGGGCGGTTTTTCTGTATCGGATATCTCTGGTGACAAAACGCATGCAAATAAAGGTGGTGTTGATTATTGGGCTTTTGAGTTGTCTATTACAACGCATCCTTGGTTTCGTACTTCTAACGTATGTGCAAGAACTCCATTGAACTTTTTTGATGAAAGCGATACATGGCCGGATCAGTGGCAGTGGGACTTTGATGATCCAACTTCGGCAAATAATAATAGTACTGATCAACACCCTATACATACATATGCAGAACCAGGAGTATATAATGTGATGATGACAATTAAGGAAGGTTGTCAAAATGATACGTCAATTACCAAAGAAGTAATTGTTTATGAAAATACCGTTTTAGGGAATGTGGATTTGGGAAGAGATTTTAGTTTGTGTGGCTCGGATTCAGTGGAATTAATCAATAAAGGGGATGTTCCGTTGCGATCAACTTACGTTTGGAGCACTGGTGATTCTACAGAAAACGCTTGGATTAAGTATCGAGGAACCTATACGCTAACCGTTACGGAGGGGAATTGTTCCGCAAGAGACTCTGTAGTTGTGGATACTTGTCCAACATTTGCGGTTCCAAATGCTTTTAGTCCAAATGGTGATGATAAAAATGAAGTGTTTAAAATCCCTGGTGTAGGCTTTAATGTGTATGAATTGTTGATTTACAATCGATGGGGACAATTAATTTATCGATCTACTAAACAAGAAGAAGGTTGGGATGGTAGAACAATGAATGGTAAACCTTGTCAAATTGATGTTTATGTGTATAAACTAAATTTCCAAGGATTGGGATTGACGCCTACACAAAAAGTTGGGACAATAGCACTTATTCGATGATAAAATTGGCATAGTTTTTCCTTTCATAAGTCATCAATTTTTTTATTTTTGTCATTTAGCAAAATTAGTTTTCCAAGGCCTCGAATTGGCATTTAAAATGTGTAATATGGAAAGAGTTTTAGGTATTGTTTTATTGGTTTTTTTCTTTGGTTTTAATAGTGTAGCTCAGAGTTTCTCAGCGAAAGAAAAAATCAAATTGAGCGAAGCGGCAACCGCATACTCAATGCAAGATTATGAAAGCGCATTACAGGCGTACAAATCCATTTATAATAAACACCTTACCAATGCTTTGATTAATTACAGGATTGGGATGTGCCATTATTATTTGAAGGAATTCAAGGATGGGTTGGATTATTTTGAAGCTGTTCAAGCAGGTTCTTTGAAAAAGAAGCACTATGATTACTATTTTGGTTATGGTATGACCCGAGTGAAGCTTGGTCAATACGATGAAGCCTTAAAATTATTTACAGAATTCTCCAACAAAGGAAAGGGAAGTGATATCGCATATTTTAATATTCAAGGATTAATGGCAATGTGTAATTATGCGATTGAGCATAAAGAAAAGCCTGTTTCTGCCTTAGTAGAAAACCTAGGGGATTCAATTAATTCAAAATATAATGATTATCATCCTGCTGTTTCGGCTGATGGAAAAACATTTATGTTTACATCGGGTAGAGAGGACAGTAAAGGAGGGATTTTAACTGCAACGGGGGATTATAAGTCCGATGTTTATGTTTCAAACTGGAAAGCTCAAGAGGAAGAATGGAGTGAAGCAAAACCGATAGAAGGGGCATTAAATTCAGATGACTATGATGCGAATGGAAGTGTTTCTGGAGATGGAACAGGGATTTATGTGTATCGCAATTCTGCAGAAGAAAATAAAAAACTTTTATCACCTACCGGTGGAGGAGATATTTATTATTCAAAAAAAGGTGCAACAGGAAGATGGTCTGCACCAAAGTTAATTGAAGGTATAAATACAACTTCGTATGAAGGATGTCCTTCTGCAACTCCCGATGGTAAGAAGTTGTTTTTTGTTAGTTCTCGAAGTGGTGTGATTGGAGGAAGAGGAGCTCAAGGTGGATGGGATATTTGGGTTGCTGAAAAGCAAGAAGATGGATCTTGGGGAGCGCCTAAAAATTTGGGTCCCACAGTCAATACTCCGTTTGATGAGCGTAATATCTTTATTCACCCTAATGGAAAAACATTGTTTTTCGCATCCGATGGATATAATGAAAAAAGCTTTGGAGGATTTGACATCTATAAAACAGAACTTGTAGATGGTAAATGGACAATACCGGAAAATTTGGGGTATCCAATTAATACGCAGTTTAATGAACGAGAATTTTCGGTAAGTACCGATGGAAAAGTTGGATGGCTAGCTGCTGACCGAGACATTGATAAGAAGGATTATGATATCTACGAGGTAGATATGAAGCATTATAATGTTTTTACAGGTGAAAGTGCTGTACTGTCAATATTAAAAGGGAAAGTAACTGATGCGTTAACGGGGTTACCAATGAAGGTAAATATCTCTATCCAAGAGAAGGGGCAGGGTAATGCAGAAGTTTTCTCCAGTGATGATGAAGGTTCATACTTCAATACGTTGGTAGGAAATAAAACATACATTATTAATGTGGAAAAAGAGGGATACAAGAGTTTTACAAAAGAAATCACAATTACGGTCCCTGTAAAAAAACCATCCAAAAGAAAATCATCAAGAAGAAAAAAGACAAAAAAAACAACCCAAACCCATACGGTGGAGTTAAATCTTGAAATTAAGCGTCTTGAATCTTTTGAAGTGGTGAGTAAAGATCTCTTCTCTACACAATACATCGCATTTAATGCCACGGAAACAGGGTTTGAAATAAACGATTTTTCAAAGAATATTTTAGAGATGTTTATAAAGCAATGTGAAAAAGCCCCTTCCATTAAACTTGATATTTCTGGTCACTTTGAAGAGAGTGAAGATGCCAATGTGAAAAGTAAATTGTTAGCTGATCTAGTTATGGACTTTTTAAAAGAGAATGGTGTAAAACCTTCTTTATTAAAGGTTCACTATATGGGAGATACAGAGCCAATTGGTGATAATGATTCAGAAACAGGAAGAACGGCTAACCGTAGAGTTGAAATTAAAATTCTTCTGTAGTAGAATTCTCTAATTAAATTTATTCATGTTAACCCCTCTTTATGAGGGGTTAATTATTTGTTTTCTTTTGAGGAGTTTGTATTGAATCTTGCTGTTGAGTTGGTACTGCTGGTGGCACATCGTCCTGTTGAATAGGTTTTTCACCTAAATCCAAAAAGACTAACGTGCCTACAACAATTGCAAGTATAATAAACATAGAAGCCTTTCTGTTTTTAGGATCGTGTCTTTGAAATCTACTCCATGGTGTTCTGTACGCCTTATGCGTATAGGCTTTATAAGCCCCTTCAAAATTCATCTTTTTTTGAATTTCTTCACTTGATGGTGTTTTGCGATTTACCTTTATATTGTATTTATTATCCTCGCTCATTGTATTTATTGTGCATTTATACATGCAGCATATATTCTTTCATTTTTTTTATTACCCGATGAAGCTTTACCTTCGCATTAGCCACTGTGATTCCTAAAATTTCACTGATTTCCTGATGTGATCTTTTTTCAAAATATTTCATTTCAACTAAAGTGATCTCACCTTCTGATAAAACGTTAAACGCTTTTATTAGGTTTTCATTCGTGACAACTAAATTTTGTTCCTCAGGGATCTCTTCTGCTAATTCCGGCAATGCAGTACTTTCAATACTCACGCATCGCTTCTTTTTTGATTCTCTATAGTGCAGGTTTAATTCATTGAGTCCTATTCTGTATAACCAGGAAGAAAAGGGAAAACCTTTGAATTCAAACTTATCAATATTCAGCATTGCTTTGATAAATGTCTGTTGAGTGAGTTCTTGGGCTAAATCTTCATGTTCAGCTCTTCTTAACAAGAAGAGGTATAGTCGTTCAAAGTATTTATTGTATAGCAGCTGAAAATTTTTCCGATCTTTTTTAGCTAAAAGAATCAGTTTTTCTTCTGTTATTTTTTCTTGTTTTTTTAGCAAAGTTTAGATTAAATTATTCGTGCTCTATAAGAGAATTCTAAAAGATCGTTTGGTTACAAAAAAAATGTATCTAATTGTGAAAAACTCATTATACTTGTTAAAGATATTCAGTTGCATGTCAAAAGTAAAATTTTTATTTCTTCCACTGCTTTTTATCTCGTCTTTTTGTTTCTCGCAGCATTATATTCAACTTGAGAAAACAACCACATGCGAGGAAGCCTCCATGCTATCAATCTATGCTACTTCAGATGATGTGCGTCAATTGGATTCACTAATGAATCAGTGTGATCAATTAGAATACATTCGTATAAAAGGATTTATTGAAGGACCGCATTGGGTAAAGTTGTTCAGTATTTTAGAGCATTGCGTGCGATTAAAAGGGATTGAATTATTTTACAATGATGGCCTTAAGAAACTTCCAAAGACGATTAAGCAAAATAAACAACTTAGGGTGATCTCAGTGGTGGGAAATAGGCAATTGGATTATGATGACTTATTCAAAAAATTGTCAGGATTGGACAGTCTTCAAAAAATATCATTGGTTGATAATAAACTCAGAGAGATTCCGCATTCGTTCAAGAAAATAAAAGGATTAAAACAACTCCATATTTCGGGGAACGAAGGATTGGATTACAAAAGCCTTGTTGCGTCCTTAAAAGAGACAGATATCGAAGAGCTTTCTATTCCTTTAAATAGTTTATCTGATATTCCTGCTGAAATAAAGGAGTTAAGCGAGCTAAAGGTATTGGATATTCGTAAAAACTTCATTTCTGAATTACCAGATGATATAAAGTCTCTTAAAAAGCTTGAAACATTTAAATCAGAAGAAAATATTTTTTTAAACGTAAATGAGGAGTTGTCAAAGCTTAAAGGCTTAAATATTAAGTATTTATCCTTTGATGATGTGAAGGATGACGAGCTTAATGAAATTCAGTCTGTTTTTCCTAATGCGATTATTAAGAAAAAAGAAATGGAAGGAGGGATGGAAGATAATATCAAAGAATTGGCACCAAGTATTGAGGGAAAAGACTTTAGTGTGGTTCAATTGGAAGGGGGAGAGTGTGACTTAGCTATTAAACAATATAATGGGTTGTTTTTAGGGAAAAATAATTACACAAATATTGATTCTCTTGGGTTTTATGAACGCTTAAATAGTGTGAAGTATAGCTATAATGAAAAGGTTCTTGCGGATGGACGATACGAAGGAGTTCCCTTGATGCTGCATAGGAAATGGATGCTGAAGTCAACGAATGTTCATTATCCACGATATAAAATAAAAAAAGGTGAAATAGCATTTAGCATATGTCCGGATGGAAATTTGTATCCTGAGTTAAAAGCATTTAACGGTATGTTATGGGTATATGTAGGAGATAAGAATAAGAAAGATTTTAATAAAGCATATGTGCAAAAGAGAAATTGGAAAGATGTCTTTTTGGAATTTGATGCGGTTAATGAAACATTTTTTGTTGTTTTAAAGGGGGATTTTACGGAAAAGATTCCAGCCTATCCTCGATATGTAAATCCACAATCGAGCTTAAAACACGCCAAACTTCAATACGCTAAAAAATTCCAGATGTATGAGAAAAGGTTGGATTTAAGATCGCATCGTTTTAATAAGGAGATTGAACGACAAAAGATAAAGAATGAGCTACGGAAACAAAAAATAGCGAATAAAAATTGGTCTCGTCTTCGTTCTTATATGTGTGACTTTGAAAAATCATTTAATCGAAAAGGCTGGCTAGATTACCGCGAATTTCATATTAATAAGAATCATATTCCATTAGATACCTTGGAATTTAATTTACTGAATTTAAAAGAAAGTTGTAAAGTACGATATATCAACTATAAAAAGTCAGAAGTTTCTTCGTCTAAGAATATTATAAATCCTGTGATAGGTAAATTTCTGCTTAATTTCAAACAAAGTTCAGGTAATGAATTTCCAACTAAGGTTTTGGTGTATTATCCAACTGTTAGAAAATTAACTGTTTTTAATGGTGAATTCGGCAGTGGGATAGAGGTGCGGCCAAATCTTGATTTCGTGATTATTTTAATAAAAGAAGGAGCGCTGTGCTTTTACACGGGCAAAGAGTTTATGAAGGAGGTTAGATCTGGTTTTTCAGAAAAAAGTCCCATTGATGTTGTTGTTTCTAAATCGTTTAAAAACTACGATTTAAAATCATTTTGGAAAGTAATGAATCATTTTGATTAATGCGTTTACATTTCACTTTTGCGGATCCCATTAATTGATATACTTATATTTTAAGCTTAATTTTGCAGAAAAATATAGATAATGGATAAGTATGAAGGGTTAAGAAAGAAGCTTGCAGAACAAAAATTTCCATGCAAATACATGTTTAAGTTTATCACTTTAGAAGAAAATTTGGCTGAATTGAAACCTTATTTTGAAGATGCTGAAGTAAAAACGAAACCATCCAGTAAAGGGAAATATATAAGTTTAACAGCGGTAATCATGGCTCTGAGTGCGGATGAAATCATTGATCGTTATAAATCTCTTTCTCATATAAAAGGCTTAATTTCCTTGTAATGGTATATTTTGCTCAATTAACTAAAATGAAGGTGGAGTATAACCGCCCCATCAATTACTGGATGTCTACGAATGTTGGAGATCTTCATATGAACACATTGATTGGTAAAGAAATCTCGTTAAAATTTGTTGGTCAAATAAATTGTTCGGTATGCAATTCCTCAATTAATAAAACTTTCGGGACTGGGTTTTGTTATCCGTGTTTCATGACGGCTCCTGAAAATTCAGAATGCATCATACGACCTGAGCTTTGTAGAGGTCATGAGGGAAAAGGTAGAGACGTAGAATGGGAATTAAAAAATCATGTGATACCGCATACAGTATATTTAGCGCTTACTTCTGGTGTAAAAGTTGGAATTACTAGACGTGGAAATGAATTTACTCGTTGGATTGATCAGGGCGCATGGAAAACAATTAAACTTGCTGAAGTCCCTGATCGATATACTTCTGGACTTGTTGAGGTTGCGCTTAAAGAATATGTCTCAGACAAAACCAATTGGCAAAGAATGTTGAAAGATGAGCGTAATGCTGACATTGATTTATTGGATACAAAAGATGAATTAATTGAATATTTACCGGAAGAGTTGCAAAACTTTATTGATGATGATGATGAAGTTTATGAGTTGGAATACCCCATTCATGAATATCCTTCTAAGGTGAAAAGTTTAAATTTTGATAAAACACCAGAGGTTGGAGGTGTGTTAAAGGGAATAAGGGGACAATACCTGATTTTTGAAGGTGGAGAAGTGATTAATCTTCGTAAATTTACAGGATATAATATTGAGCTTACTGTTGGTGATGCGCCAACAAAAGTGGAACAAAAAACACTTTTTTAATATGTTTGGAGATATGATGGGCAAGCTGCAGGAAGCGCAGCAAAAAATGGAAGAAGTAAAAGATAAACTAGACGCTATTTCGGTTGTTGGAGAAGCCCAAGGTGTAAAAGTTGTTGTTAACGGGAATAAAGTAGTCACAGCAATAGATATTCCTCAAATGATCATTGACGATCGAGATAAGGAACAAATAGAGGATTTACTCTTGCTGGCATTAAATAGAGGATTGGAAAGTGCAGATAAGGTTGCTCAGTCAGAAGGCGCTTCTGCTATGAAAGGAATGTTACCTAATATTCCAGGGTTATAGTATGACTGTTAAACAACATATTAAGGGTGTTTTAGTTGCCATTGTATCCGCTACATTAATTTTGTTTGTGATTTCTTTTTTTGCCGGAAGTGAAGTCCGAGTAAATAAAACGTATGTGATAAATGCTTCGGCAGATTCTGTTTATGCATTTATTAAATCGCCTAAAAACTTTAAGAAATTTATTGAAGGGGGAGATGCGTTTGAGATTGATTATTTACCTGATTCAAAAGGAGTGCAATATGAGGGGTTTGATGGGAATTTACATCAATTTAAATATGCTTGTTTTGATAATGCGAAAGGTTTAGAACTGTCTTATTTTAAAGAAGGTGAAAACATGGCTTTGTATAAGATGAAAGCAAAGTCGAAAGAAAAAGCAACGCTAATAGAGTATGAAATTATTTGGCGTATCGGTGTGAATCCTTTAAGTAAAATTTTAAGTTTGGCAGCGGATGAAGATATTGAAGCAGGAATGAAAAAAGATATTGCCAATTTAAAAAAAGAGCTTGAATAAGCTCTTTTTTATTTTATGCTTAGGGTAATGCATTCTAATCTTATATATTTAGTTTGTTTACAAATAGAAATCTTTTAAACATATACAATATGAACAAAGCAGAATTAATTGAAGCTGTAGCCAAAGAATCAGGTTTATCAAAAGCTGATGCAAAAAGAGCACTAGAGGCTTTTGTATCAACTACTACAAATGCATTAAAAGCTGGAGATAAGGTGGCTTTAGTTGGATTTGGTTCCTTTTCAACTTCTCAACGATCTGAACGAAAAGGAAGAAACCCACAAACAGGAGCAGAAATTACGATTGCTGCCAAGAAGGTGGTGAAATTTAAGGCAGGCGCTGAATTAGCAGGATCCTTGAATTAAAATAATATTCCACTAAAAAGAAAAAGTCGCAATAATGCGACTTTTTCTTTTTACTCCCAATGTGTTTTTATAACGACTTACTGAGAATAAACAGACTTCAATTTTTTTTTAATAAAAATCTACACTCTTAATACAATGGATGGGAATCAAAACGCCTCCCTTTAATGAAACATATTGTTCAGTAGTAGCCCAAACAGTGGTTTCTACTCGATATAGGCCTTTCATACTTCTAAATAAGATCTTCGTTTTAGATTTGTAAGCATTGCCTAACTTCTCAGCTCTTTTCAACTTTCTTGTTCGTTGAATTTTGAGCTGTTCATCTCTTAAAACATCATGGTTGCCAAAGGCTAAACTCGTGATGTTTTCCTTCTCAATTGTGCTTGTTTTGCTAAATGGAATGTTCATGTTGTTGGTGGTATGTGTTTGTAAATGCGGTGTAAATTAAGTTTACGGCAGAATAAATCTGTCGTTACGTGGTGTTGTGTTGTTTTAGATGTAAGGGGTGATTAAGACGATGAATCACATGAATATAAAGTTGTAATCCGGAAGGTAAATCCTCACAAATTGGGCGCTTGAAGAAACCCTCATATAAGTATGCATAGAGATGCCAAAGGATTCTGTAATCCCGCCGAACCGAAGTTACGGGCACGCCATAGGCCTTTTTGAGCTTTTCCCTAAATCAATTTGTCCTAAAGTTTCTCAAGCTTTAATTTGTGAGGAATATTTTTAATAAAAGAACGTGTTACGCGTAAGCATAAAATTTATTTTGTGTCATTTTTATTCCATATGACTATGAAATTCAATGAGTTTTCCTATAGGTGCTTTTATAATTATACCAACTCTAGTTTCAAATTCTTTAGCTACTTCTAATAATTGTTTTTTAAAGTGATGAGCGATAGAACCTACAAAGTTTATAGGGAGTTTTTTGTAATTATCGTAGGTAATTACATGACTCTGAAAAAATATTCGAAACGAGTTTTTTACAATCTGTTCAATACAAGCTTCATCAATATTCTGACTCAAAAATGGAGTTAGTGCAGCACAAAAAGCATTTGGTTTATCTGTACTGTACACATTTCCTAAAAGGGAATTCTTATTTGTATTAAATTGTTGTTCAAATTTTTGATCAATCTCAGGTGTTAATTTCCCATAATAATAAGCTTTTATCAATTCTCGACCTAAGTCACTTCCCGAACCTTCATCTCCGAGTAAAAAACCTAAGGAGGGATTATTTGCGATAATATAGGTGCCATCATAAAGACAGGTGTTTGAACCTGTTCCCAAAATACACGCGATTCCAGGGGAATAACCGCATAATGCTCTTGCTGAAGCAAGTAAATCGTGACTTACTTCTACAGATGCACAAGGGAAATAAATTTTAATCGCATTTTCAACTGTTTTAATTTTTTCATCTGTGCTACAGCCAGCACCATAAAAATGCACTTCTTCCACATCACTGAAATCTTCCTCTGCAAAATCAGGCTTGAGAAGATCAATAATTTCTCCTGTAGAATAAAAGTAGGGGTTAAAACCTTTGGTTTGAATATTTTTAATAACCGTAGACCCTTCAGCAAAACTCCAGTCTGTTTTGGTTGCACCCATGTCAGCAATAACGATCATAGTATTGTTTTCGAAAATGAAAAATTAAAATAAGAAACTAATTGATTAAACCCTAACAAATTTTACGGTTTTCCCTTTTTGGGATAGAAGAGTTACCATACCGTGGCTTCCATGTTCAAAATTAAATTCTGAGTCAAAATCAATTGCTTGAACAGGACCAGTAAATTTGTAAATATAGTCTACATCACCATTTCCTTGTGTTCTCTTTACTTCAATTGATTCCGCATTTTTATATGTGATTTCATACCAAGCTCCTGCGCCAATACCTCCAAGCCATTGGGCATTTGGGGAAAGTCCAGGATGTCTGGCAGGAGCGGTCACTTTATTGAGTCCGGCTTTTGTTGGGTCAGGAGTTGTTTCGCCTTTTTCATACTTCATGATTTTTGCCATGAAATTGAATTGTTTCATTTCACCGTATATATGAAGGGCATCTATCTGACCGGATTCATTTAGTTTATATAATGTTTTCTCTGAGCTATAAAAGATATTTCCAAGTGGGGCGGGAGTAAGGTACCAAGGGTATAGAAATTTTCTTCCTCCAGCCTTAACAGAAAAGGCAATTGTTTGAGCTACAAATCGAGAGCAATTGGTGCCACCGTACACAAAAGGTCCATAAGGCGTGTAAGGTTTTTCTTGAATTTTCTGAATAAACGCTAACGCCTTTGCATGATTAATATCCCTTTGAATACCTGCGTATAACGTTCCCTCACCGTGGGTTTGAGGATGGGAGCCTATGGATTGGATAATCTCATCAAAATTGGTGATTACGTGATCTTTAACCTTTGCCTTTACATCAAAAATGACTTCGGGATCAGTTTCTTTGCTTCTTGCTCTCCCGTTTTTATTAGGAGAAATATAGCGTCCGAAGTCATAATAGTCAACTTGGCCGGTTGTACTGTTAATTAGAAGAAAAGCAGCATGCCCCGCTTTGTAATACCCATTTCGATGCAAATTGAAGAGCTGAAGAATTTTATCATAAGGACCACCAGCGGTTCTTACGGGTGCCTCAGGCCAAGCGAGTGGTATGATAAAATCGTTATATTCCATTAAAAATGTAAATTACTTTTTTCTTGGGACACAAAGTTAACATGCTTCATCTTTCTATCCAATTTGTTTAAATGCAATTGTGTAATACTTACCGTTTGGTGACTGCCCATGATTTCCATTTTTAATTTGGTTTCTTTGGTGCTTTCACCACCATAATTATGGAATTGAAACAGACTTTCTGGAGATGAAGGATGTTGTTTTAACCATTCTGCCAACCATTTTTCACGCAAATGAATGGCATCTTTCGTGTAGAGGGTCGCACTACTCCAAATATGAGGCTGCGTTGTAGGCAAAAGGCTTGTATGTTTTTGATTCTCATCCCATCTGAATTCGATTAAAGTATCTTTTTCAAACAATACCATTGTAAAGGGTTCTATGCCCCTCAGGTCAACAGTTTCAATCCATGAATGAAACGAGTTATGTAGAAAAGCTTCCAACACTACAATTCCTCTACTTTTTTTATAGGGAGGCTGAGAGACGTGCTTTTTATACGCGCCATTTAGGATACAAATGACACGATTTTCTTTATCACAGCAAAACCATGTTCCATTTTTATCGGCATCAACAGGGTAAATCAATTTCTGTTTTCCAAATGTTCGTTCTTTTGGAGGTAGAGAAGATTTTCGAGAAAGTTTTTCGTCTCGATTATGAGTAAAAATATATTCACCTTCTTTTAGAGATATGAACGTTACTGTGCACATTTTTCTTCTTGAAATCTGACAGTTGAAGGTGCAACACCAAACGTTTTAGGTATGGCTATATTTGGGAAAGTTATTTGTGTCCCAATTTTTATGAGGGCCATATGATGAATGCAGTGATCCAGGGTGTAGAGTAATTCTCGAGCCACACAAGAGTTGATATAGGAGGATGGTCCTTCATTTAAACTGGTGTTGGACGCTATTTCAACCGAGGTGTTGTGTTGTAAATCGAGTATTCTCTGAATAATCGACTGAAGGGTATCTAGGGTAGCAGAAACAGAAACTTCATAAACCAATTGTCTTTGTCGAGAATCATAGCAAATAGAGGAGTTGTTTACATTGTGAAGGAAACAATCATAGAACTCTAAAATATGGCGAACATGCATACCAATACTTGAGTTATTGAGTACACTGAGCTTTTTTGAATATTCTTGATCACTAAATTGTTGAAGGAAAGAACACAACTGGGTTATGATCTCCTTGTTTGATTCTTTTAATTCCTGCATAGTTTAACCGTGAAGACCAATTTAACAAAGAATTTTCATTCCCCGTAAATAAACACTAAAAAATGAATTCAAAGCTTAACTTAAGCGGAGCAAACTATTTTTTAATTCGTCTAGGTTCAGTGGCTTGGTGAGGTAATAATCAAAGCCGATTTCTTCCGGCGTTTTATGAAGATTTTGAATGACCTGTGCACTTAACCCGTAGATAGGTGCCAAATTATCTTCGTATTTTTTTCTCAGTTTTTGGGTAGCTGTTATACCATCCATTACAGGCATTTGTATATCCATGATAATCAAGTCGAACTTGGATGGAGACGCATCATATTTTTCAATCGCAGACTCACCATTGGATGCTGTTTCTACATTACATCCTAAGTTATTCAGCATAAGAGAAGCTACTTTTAGATTGATGTCTCTATCATCTACCAGTAGTACATTAAAATTAAAATTATTCTCAGGAAATTTTTGAATTTCTCTCTCTGCTGTTTTGTTGTTGTGAAGAACTGGCAGATCTATGGTGAACCAAAAGATGCTTCCAAATTTTTCTTTACTTAAAACACCAATTTCTCCATTCATCAGGGCGACTAGTTTTTTTGCAATACTCAACCCCAATCCTGTACCCGTTTGTGTGATTAAATAATTATTTGCTTGTGCAATTTGGTCGTATTTATTGAAGATAATAGTCTGTTTTTCCTCAGGAATACCAATTCCTGTGTCTTCTACTTTAAATTGAAGTTTAGCCATGTTTTCCGATGAGGAAAGACAATTTACTGAAAGTGTTATTGATCCAGAATCTGTGAATTTCACGGCATTTGAAATAAGATTAGAAGTGATTTGACTTAAACGATGCTCGTCTACCATTACGTAATTAGGAAGATCATTTCCAAACACAAGATTAATTTCTAACCCTTTGCTCTTTGCTCGCTCACTAAAAAGAATAATCATTCGTCTGCAGAATTCATAGAGTGAGGTTTTAGAGGGTAAAAGATCAAGCTTCTCTGACTCTATTTTACTTAAATCAAGAACATCATTAATTACTTTCATTAGATCATCGGAGCTTCCTTTAATTGTATTTAAACAATCTCTTTGATGATTGTTGATTTTAGATTTTATTAAGAGATCCACTAAGCCTATTATACCATTAAGCGGTGTTCTTATTTCATGGGACATACTGGCAAAGAAATCACTTTTCAATTTAGCCATCTCTTCCATCCGGACCTTTTCTTCTGTTAAGTCTCGAATAGTTATGTTTTGCTTAAATGTATTTAGAAAGGTTTTATACAGATTATCCGATGATCTGTAGATAATAAAACAAAAGAAAAGAGTGATAGACGCTAAGGTCATATGACTGATGTCATTGTAGGCAAAATTTGCCACTGTGAGCGGGATGATAATAGGAAGTATGAATACAATGGAGAGGTGCTTTATTGGACCATATATTGTAACAGCTCCGGCTGTAACCCCCGCCATAATAATATAAATGATTGTTATGGTGACTTGATCAGATAAAAAATACGTGCTTCCGGCTATGATACCATAGGCTAAGGAAGATAAGATGGTATTTAAAAAATTTAAACTTACCCATTTTTGAATATTATCTCGATTTGGGGGATGATTTTTCTTTTTAATTAAGAGAAAGATTCGTGTTGCAAGGGATGCGAAAAAAACCGCAAACCAAATCCATAAAACAGTAGTATCAAGTTCCTTATATACCTGTAAAAATAAAACCGATCCAACCAAAATTGTAGAAACCATTGTAAGCTTTAAGCTTTCGTTGACAATTTTTACCTGTTTCAGTAAAATAGAGGATTGAATATTTTTCATGGTAACATCAGCTAAAGATTAACAGAATTTAAAGGTGTAAGCAGAATTCTTCATGTAAAGGACAAGTAAAAAGTAGTAATATTGTGGTATGAAATTTTTCGGTATCAAATATATTCTTTTTTTAGGGTTAGGGATAACGCTTTTATCGTGTAATCGTTCCGATGTGTCATTTAATGGAGACTTTGTTGGGAGCATTGAGAGTAAGAGTAATGTTGGAGACCTCTCTGCCGAGGAGTATGATGAAACATGGTTACCTGTAACGCAAAGAAAAGAGTTGCTCGATGATTTGTTGTTAAAAGTGAAAAATAAGCAATTAAAGGTATACAGTTTTATGCCGGGTGAGTTAACTCCCATGACAAATAGTGAAATTGACTATGTTTTTTATCATGTGGATACAGAATATGTAGAGGATGAATTTGGAGCGATTAAACCAATACCGATTGAGGAGACTTATGATCAATCAGGTATTGTTTTTTTAAAATTCAAGGAATCTCTTTTTTACGACAAAGGAACTGGTCGTTTTCAAAAAAAGGTGAATTATGTGTGTCCAATGGAGAAAGTATATAATGAGGATGGCACAACAAGAGGATACAGAGGATTGTTTTGGATTGAGTTAGAATAGAATGGAGCAGACTGAACTATCCAATGGTATACAAATAATTCATGCACAAAACACCTTTTCAAAGGTGGGTCACATTGGTGTGTTTATTGGAGTTGGATCAAGAGATGAAGTCCTTGGAGAGGAAGGTGTAGCACATTATCTTGAACACGTTATATTTAAGGGGACAAAAAAACGGAAAGCGTATCATGTACTCTCTAGGCTCGACGCTGTTGGAGGCGAATTAAACGCGTACACTACAAAGGAAGAAACATGCGTTTACGCATCATTCCCTGTAGATTATTTGTCTCGATCAATAGAATTACTTTCTGATGTTCTCTTTAACTCAAACTTTCCAAAGCAGGAATTAGAAAAGGAAAAAGAAGTCGTAATTGATGAGATTAATAGCTATCGGGATTCCCCCTCAGATTTGATTTTTGATGAGTTTGATAAATATCTATTCAAAGGGAATCCTCTAGGCAACGATATTTTGGGTACAGAACAACAGGTTCAGTCAATTTCTCGTAAAACGGTTACTTCATTTGTGAAGAAACACTATGTAACACAGAATTTAGTCATCAGCTCGGTAGGGAATTATTCGATTCAAAAACTTAAAAAGCAGATTGAAAAATACTTTTCGCATGAAGCCAACGTGTCCTCACCAAATAAAAAAAGAGTTTGTCCCCAGAAAATTCCCTTAAACGATATTGTTCTAAAGAAAAATTTACATCAAACACACACCATGTTAGGAGGTAGAGGATATTCGGCAAATCACAATAATCGTCCTTCCTTACTTTTGGCAAATAACATACTGGGAGGTCCGGCTATGAATAGTCGTTTAAACCTCAATATTAGAGAAAAACATGGGCTAACCTACATGCTTGAAAGTAATTGTGTCATGTATTCGGATTGTGGGTCATTCAGTGTATACTTTGGAACAGACAATAAGAATACAGCAAAAACAGAAAAACTTGTTCGAAATGAACTCCAAAAACTGTGTGATAAAAAATTAGGAACGTTACAATTAAGTCAAGCTAAAAAGCAAGTTAAAGGACAATTAGCCATTAGTATGGAAAATAGTTTAGGCGTAATGTTAGCGCATGGTAAAAGTATGTTACTCTTTAACAAAGTGGATAGTTTAGACCAAGTATTAAAAGAATTTGAGGCTATTGATGCCTCACAAATATTAGATGTAGCAAATGAAGTAATGGCCCCGTCAAAATTATTTAAAATATCCTACTACTAAACAATGAACTTTTTACCGAAAGAAATAAACGATTACAGCGAACGGTATACCCAAAAAGAAGATGATGTGCTCTATCAGTTGCATCGCGAAACGCATCAAAAGATTCTGCAACCTAGGATGTTGTCGGGTCATTTGCAAGGACAAATATTATCCATGTTCTCCAAAATGATGTGCCCTGAAGCCATTCTAGAGATTGGTACTTATACTGGTTATAGCGCGATATGTATGGCAAGAGGATTGGCAAAAGGAGGAGAGTTACACACCATTGATGTGAATGAGGAAATCGAAGATTTTGCAAAAGGCTTTTTTAAAAAAGCGGGATTACAGAAATGCATAAAAACTTATGTAGGAGACGCGTTAACTATTATTCCTGGAATTAATAAAAAGTGGGATATGGTTTTTGTTGATGCAGACAAAGAAAATTATGTTAATTACTACCATCTTGTTTTTGATGCCGTAAAAGAAGGAGGGCTCATTATTTTTGATAATGTGTTGTGGAGCGGGAAAGTCACAAAAAGTATACATCCTAAAGACGTTGAAACAAAAACGTTAGTAGAACTGGCAAATCTTTTAGAAGAAGATTCTAGAGTAGAACAGGTTCTTCTTCCTATACGAGATGGGTTGTTTATGGTGCGCAAAAAGTGAGTACAATGGGAAGGTGATCCGAAAATCCGTTGTGATAGATAGGCCCGTAATATGTACGAAAAGGCTTATACCCTCCGTACGTTTTATCTTCTTCCAATAAAAACGATTTACGAAAAGGATAGGACAGGTAGTTGAAGTTAGTAGAGCATATAAATTGATCAAATGTTTGCCAGCGACCTCTATATTTTAATGTTCCTTTAAATTTCTCTGATTGATTAGAAAACCCATTAAGAAGTTGTAAACTGGAATCTTTTGGTTCATCATTAAAATCTCCCATGGCAATAACTTTTTTTGTGGGAAACTGTTTGGTAATCGAATCCATAACCTGCAATAAAACCTGAGCAGCTGCCATTCTCTTAGGTTGCGATGCTTTCCTACCGCCAAATCTACTAGGCCAGTGGTTTACTAACAAAGCAAGTGTGTCTCGATCGTTTACAAGTGTGGCCGATAAAATATCTCGAGTTGGCCTTCCTTTCAAAACAACAGGATAGGGTTTTAAACTGTGTAAATGCCATTTGTTTGAATTATAAAGAAGGGCGCAATCAATTCCTCGTTGATCTCCGGATTCAAAATGAACTATACGGTAATGTTGTTTTTTTAATTGGAAATGATTGATTATTTCTTTTAGAACGGTTGCGTTTTCAATTTCGGAAAGCCCAATGATATCCGGGAAATTATTCGCAGCAATTACCTTAACAACGCGTGTGATTTTTTTGTTGAATTTATCTTCGTTCCAATTCTTTTTTGCAAAAGGTAAAAATTCATTATCGTTTTTAAGTGAATCATCCTCAATATCAAATAAATTTTCCACATTGTAGAAAACAATCTTAATAGAATCGCATTGAGCAAAAACTTGATGGGTGAGACTAAGTGCCGCGAAGAGAATAATAAAAAATTGCATATGGATTACAATAATACCTTATTGAAACAATATCCGTATTATTTTTGCAAAAAAATAAAGCATGAATAATGTATTAATCATAGGCGCAGGTGGTGTAAGTAATGTTGCGACAAAAAAAATTGCACGTCTTCACACTGTTTTTAAAACAATTACACTCGCCTCAAGAACATTAGCTAAATGTCAACAAATTGCGGCGGAAATTAAAGCAGAAGGTGTGTGTGTACAAACTGCTCAAGTAGACGCGGACAATGTGGATGAAGTTGTTGCGCTTATTCAGCAAACACGAGCGCAATTGGTGATAAACTTGGCTCTGCCTTATCAGGATCTTCCCATTATGGATGCATGCCTTCGTACAAAAACACACTATCTCGACACTGCGAATTATGAGCCAAAAGACGAAGCTAAATTTGAGTATTCGTGGCAATGGGCATATAAACAAAAATTTGAAGATGCTGGAATTATGGCACTTTTAGGCTGTGGATTTGATCCTGGAGTAACACAGGTATTTACAGCTTACGCAGCAAAACATTATTTTGATGAAATTCATTATTTAGATATCGTAGATTGTAACGGTGGAGACCATGGAAAAGCCTTTGCCACCAATTTTAATCCCGAGGTCAATATCAGAGAAATTACCCAACCTGGAAAATATTGGGAAAATGGCCAATGGCTGGAAACCGAACCAATGGAGATTCATCAACCAATTGATTATCCAAATATTGGTACTAGAGAAAGTTATTTAATGTATCACGAGGAGCTGGAGAGTTTAGTAAAAAACTTTCCAACCTTAAAAAGAGCTCGTTTTTGGATGACATTTGGACAAGAATACCTTACTCATTTGCGAGTGCTTGAAAATGTTGGTATGACTAGTATTCAACCAATTGAATATGAGGGTAAAAAAATACAACCCTTACAATTTTTAAAAGCGGTTTTACCAGAGCCCTCAGCATTGGGCGAAAATTATTCAGGAGAAACCTCTATAGGTTGTCAAATATCGGGATTGAAAAATGGTCAGAAACGAACATGTTATATCTACAATAATTGTAAACATCAAGACGCTTTTAAAGATGTGAGTGGTCAGGGAGTTTCTTATACAACAGGAGTTCCAGCTATGTTGGGCGCAAAATTGATGGCTAAAGGCATATGGTTTAAACCAGGAGTTTGGAATGTGGAAGAATTCAATCCAGATCCATTTATGGAACAATTAGGAAGTTACGGTTTGCCATGGGTTGAAATTATTGATCAGCCGCTTCCAATAGAAAAAGAATATAATTGATTAAGTTCGCCTTCGGTTCGAATTTAAGTAGTAGATTTGCAGAGTAATTAATACGTTCTGATGCTTAATAGAAGACATTTAAGAATTAAAGTTTTTCAAGCGATATATTCGTATTTGAGAGGAGCTAAAAATGATTTAGGTGTAGGTGAAAAGGAACTGATTACCTGTATTAATCGAATACATGAATTATTCATTTTACATGTTTCGGTATTTACCGAATTACAACGATTTGCCTCGAAAAGACTTGAAGAGAGAAGAAATAAAAAACTTCCTTCTGAACAAGATTTAAATCCAAATCTTCGATTTGTAAATAATGAACTGCTCATGGCGCTAGTGAATAGTGACTCATTGCAGAAAAAAGTAGAGCAGTATAAAATTTCTTGGGTTGCCAACGACGATATTATTCCAAAGCTCTTCAAAACGATTGAAGCCTCTGAAACTTTTCAACGGTTTATGAATGCGCCGGAGTATGATTTAGAAACTCAAAAAAGTTTCGTTTTAAAACTATACAGGGAGTTTGTTGCGGATAATGAAATTCTTCAAGATCTTTTTGAAGAGCGAAGTATTCACTGGTCCGATGATCACTACTTTGTTTGTGGGTATGTGGTAAAATACTTTAAAGGATTTACCTCACGATTTGCTCAAAACTACCGCGTTCCTGAATTATTCAAAGATTTAGAGGATGATTTAGAGTTTGTTAAAACCCTTTATCGTCAAACCTTAGTTCATAATGATGATTATCAAGCCATTATTATGGAGAAAGCAAAAAATTGGGAAGCGGATCGTATCGCAATATTAGATTTTATTTTAATGAAAATGGCCGTGTGTGAGTTAATAAATCTGCCTTCAGTTCCAGTGAAAGTAAGTTTAAATGAATACATAGAATTATCTAAAACCTATAGTACACCTAAAAGTAGAGTGTTTATTAATGGGATTTTGGATAAAATTGTCCCCGATTTAAAAGAAAAAGGAGAATTGCGAAAAACAGGACGAGGATTAATGAATTGAGATGAAAAGTATACTCTATATTTTAACAGTTGGTCTATTGTTTTCTTGTGGCGCAGGAGATGGAGCATCGATAGACGCTTCAATTGTGAAAAACAATTACTCAGCCATAGAAGATTATGAGTCAGTAACAGGTGGGCCAAAAATGATCTTTAATGAAACTGAATATGAGTTTCCGCCTATGATAAAAGGAGATGAGTTAGAACATGCGTTCTATTTTGTTAATGCCGGTGACGCACCGTTAGTCTTAACAAATGTAAAAGGTTCTTGTGGGTGTACGAATGTTGAATATACAGAAGACCCTATTTTACCAGGAGAAAAAGGACGTATTCTGGCGGAAGTTACTACAGCAAATAAAACAGCAGGGAAACAGTTTCGTGTATCTGTGACGATTGAATCAAACTCATTAGACCAGAAAATTAAACTTTGGCTCAAAGGCACACCAAAAGCAGAATAATTAAAATTTGAAAATGATGAATACTATACTTTTACAAGCACAAGGAGGAAGCAATCTTTTACCGATATTTTTATTGTTAATATTCGGCGTAATGTATTTTTTCTTTATTCGACCTCAAAAGAAGAAAGAAAAAGAATTTGCAAAAAAACGAGAAGCAGCCTTAAAAGGTGATTCAGTCATCACAACAGGTGGTGTGCATGGAGTAATTGCAAGTGTGGATGAAACCACTGCAGTGATTACAGTAGAAAATCATATGAAATTACGCATTGAGAAATCATCCATTGCAGTGTTAAATGGTGAAGGAGCAGGAGCAACAGGAAGAAAATAATTTAGTTAAGATAATTATGAGTTAAAAAGGGAGCTTACAGCTCCCTTTTTTGTACACGTATTTTCGTAAATATGAAGCACATTGAAAGCGCTAAAGGTTAGCTCAATTTTTTCAACTCCTTGATGATGTCTTTTTCAATTTTTTCGGGAACCGTTGTTGGGGCATATCTTCTCAATACTTTTCCTTCAGATGAAATAAGGAATTTTGTAAAATTCCATTTAATGGAGCTGGACAGAAAACCACCTTTTTCTTTCTTTAAGAACTTAAAAATTGGATGTGCGTCATGGCCATTTACATTTATTTTTTCTGTTAATTGAAACGTTACTCCGTAATTAGTTTTACACGCCTCCACAAGCGTTTCATTTGTCTCAGGCTCTTGATTCATAAATTGAGAGCATGGAAATCCAAGCACAACAAGCCCTTTATCCCTGTAGGTTTGATGTAATTTCTCCAAGGCTTTAAATTGAGGTGATAAACCACATCTTGTCGCGGTATTAACCACCAATAATACCTTGCCCGAAAAGTCATTTAAATTTAATTGTTGACCATTGGGTTGTTTAATTTCAAAATTGTAAAAACTCATAAAGTAAAATTCGCTTTTAAAAAAGGCCTAAACAATACTATTGTGTTTAATTGGTTTATTTTTGTTACGAATATCCTTTAGCTTGGTTATGAGTGGTTTGTTGAATGAATTAGAGAAGATTCCGAATCCATGTTTTGTCATTGATGAATCTCTCTTTGAACGTAATATGCAATGTTTGCATAAGCTAGAACAATGTGCCGGAGTTAACATTTTGTGCGCACTTAAAGGTTTTGCGATGTGGGAAGTTTTTCCATTAGCCATGCAATATATTTCAGGAGGAACAGCAAGTTCGCTTAATGAAGTTAAATTAATTGCGGACAAAATGAACTGTAAGGCTCACTCTTGTTTTGTAGTATATACTGAAGAAGAATTTGATACTGTGAATTCCATGAGTTCGCATATCACCTTTAATTCGCTCAACCAATATGAAAAGTTTAAAGGCCGATTAAAGGAGAACGTGAAATATGGGATTAGGATTAACCCTGATTTTTCCACCGTTGAGGTTGATTACTACAACCCTTGCAAACCTGGAAGTAGATTCGGAATAACAAGTGATTTAATGGGAGAACATCTGCCTTTGGGTGTCACGGGGATTCATTTTCACATGCTTTGCGAATCTTCTGCCGAAGATTTTGAACAAGCACTTGAAACGATAGAAAAGCAGTTTGGATATTTATTGCATCAGGCAGAATGGGTGAATTTTGGTGGTGGCCATCATATCACCAAAGAGGCGTATAACATAGACTTACTAACAGTATTAATTCAACGTATTAAACAACGTTATGCCGTTGAGGTATTTTTAGAGCCAGGAGAGGCAATAGGTTTAAACGCAGGTTATTTAATTTCTAAAGTGGAGGATGTTGTTACTGCCCATAGTGTTCATACCGCCATTCTAAATGTAAGTTTTGCTGCCCACATGCCCGATTGTCTTGAAATGCCCTATAAACCATGTGTAATCAATGAAGAATCATCAGGTACATTTCACTATCGTCTTGGTGGTAATACATGCATGAGTGGAGACTATGTTGAAGGATTTACATTTGAAAAGCCCTTGCGGATAGGAGATGTTATTGTGTTTGAGGATATGGTTCATTATACCTTTGTGAAAACCAATTTTTTCAATGGTGTTCAACACCCTTGTTTAGGGGTATGGACTAAAGAATGCGATTTTAAGTTGTTAAAAGAATTTGTCTACGAAGATTACAGAGATCGACTCTCTTAACCTGCTTAAAACCCCAATTTCGTCGGTGATTTGATTCTTTTGACAGAATAAAATAAAATCATTAACGCTTATTAAATAATTTGATAGTCGTTCTCTTAAAAAAACTTAAGAATTTCTGAATTAACATTTAGTGATTCATATTAGCCTAAAGTTTAAAATAATGAAAGAATCTTTTTTAGAATACACGAAGTATATTTTGGAACGCGTAAGTTTTGATCTTGAATTAGTGAAAAAAGAATACCAAAAAGCCCTAAAGTTATTAGAACGAGAAGAAGTTCGACTTTTAAATGCGTGGATGATGACAAAAGGTTATCAGGTTAAGACAGTCCCGGTGTAAATTTCTAGTTTATATTATTTTGATTAAAAAAGTCTTGCTCTAAATCCTTAGTAATGGCGTTCCAGTTATACGTATTGGTGACGAATTGTTTTCCCTGTTGAGCAATTTTTATATTCAACGCTTGATCTTGAAGAAGGTTTAAAATATGGTGTAAGTAATCTTCGGGTGTTTCACCAATAAGTATTTCTTCTCCATCACAAGCTTTTAAGGCATTGTTTGCCAACGCGGAGGTAATGCAAGGTAATTCCATAGACATGGCTTCCAAAAGCTTATTTTGTAAACCTGTTCCAATTTGAAGCGGTGCTATAAAGATTGAAGATTCATTGTACGCATCACGTATATCATCCATCCACCCACTCACATGAATATTTGCATTCGCAAGAGATTTAACCGCATTAGTAGGAGTAGCTCCAGCAATTAATAATTTAATATCTGGTTTGTGTTTTAGAAGAAGAGGAAAGATTTCTTTTGCAATATACATTACCGCATTTACATTAGGAGGGTAACTCATGTTTCCCGTAAAAACAAGATCATATCGTTTTTGTATGTTTTCATTAGGTTTGAAAAAATGATGATCTACACCGTTTGGAGAAACCTTTATATCTTTTGATTCAGGAAAGTCAAAGGATTGTTTATCTTGCTCAGAGATAATGTAGGTGTTTTTAAAATTAGCGTAAATTTTCGCCTCATATTTTCGGAGTCGATTATATTCAAATCGAAATGCTAATTTTTTAATACCAGATGCGTTCAACATTCTGCGTTGGATTCCTTTTGAAAACGTATCCATGTAATCCAAAGATTTTGGAATAGATTTTTCTTTAGAAACATATTCGGCCATTCGAATCAGTTGCACAAAAATGTGATCCGGCTGTTCTTTTTGGATAGCCTTCGTGAAAAAATAATGCGCTCCGGTATTAAAGAAAAAACCAACTTGGAATGGAAGTTTATATATTCCAGCAACGAGCATATTATATAGAATACTCCATTTGGAGGTGGTGTAAACATAAATTTCTTTGACATATTTTTTCAGTTCCCGATCAGCCTCTATGGAGAGTGGCTCTTGAGATATACAGCATAGAATAATATCAGCATTTTTGCTCAAATATTTTATTTGATAATATGCACGTAGCTTATCTCCTTTTTCAAGAGGGAAAGGGATTCGAGAGGTTAAAAACAGTATTTTTTTTCTGTTACTCACGTTGTTTGAAGTTCTTCGAAAAAAGAAATCATTTTTTTACTAATATGCGCATTAGCATACTCATTTTCAATTAACTTCCTTGCATTCTTCCCAATGAATTCACAATATTCAGGATGCTTTAAACAGTGCAAGATTGCTTGGGCAAAATTGTCTGGGGAGTCAGCGATAATGATGTTTTCCCCCGAAGTGCAATTAATTCCTTCAGCTCCAATTGTTGTTGAGATAATGACTTTCCCAAGAGCCATCCCTTCAATTATTTTGATACGCATTCCCGAGCCTGATAAAATGGGGACAATCATTATTTTTTTGGAAAGGTAAAACGCTTTAGCGCTTTTCACTTTTCCAACCGTTACAATATTCGAGTGATTTATTGCAAAAAAATCTTCGGGCATTTCTCTTCCTGCTAAATACAATTTTGCAGGAGGAAATTGTTTATGAACAGTTTTCCAAACGTGATTTAAAAACCATTGTACACCCTCTAAATTCGGTAGCCAATCCATTGAGGCGATGTGAAATATTGAATGTTCTTCCACAGAGGTTTCTTGCGCTTCTTTTTCTGGGCGAATAATATAACCTGTTGGTATTGATGCAATATTTTTTTCAAACCCTAACTTGCAGAAAACAGCTTGATCTACTTTTGTCATTGCAGCTATTCCATCAATATGTTCAAAGGTTTCAATTTCATAATTCTTCAGCCGTTTAGCCAATAAACTAATGTATCTTCTTTTTAGAGGGTTTCGAGTATTTTTGCAAATCCGCTCCCAAATTTTATGCTCAACATTATGTGCTCTCAACACAATTTTGGCGTTGCTGAGCATTTTAATTGTAGAAATGTAGGGGGCTACAAAAAGGCTCTCAATAATAACCACATCAAAAGATGTTTCTTTTAGCATTTTTTGAAGGTGCTGTTGAAAGGCAACACTTATGAAACGCTCAATGTTGTATGACTTTTTCGTAAACAAGTTAAAAAAAGCATCTCGCAAACGAATACTTGTATCAATGTATACAGATTGAAAATTAGTATCCGAAATATACTGTTCTGGAAGATCGGATAGATGAACAGGGTGTTTAGGTGTAGTGATTGCTAAAACGGTTACTTTATGACCATTTTGAAGCAATCCTTGCGTTGTATTATTCATTGCAATTGCTCCACCGTCAACAGCAGGAAATGGAGGTTTATTACAAATCTGAAGTATCTTCATACAATGCAGTTCTCTACTTGAAGGGTTAGCAAGGTGTACAAATATAAGTTTTTCAAGCCTATGACGTAAAGCTTGGATAAGGGTTTATTTTTTTTTGAATAATCGTTTAATAACCGCTTTGTATGCTTCTTTACGGAATATACTTGAATCGGTAGCTGCCTTATAGGTAAGAAAAAGACCAACAGGAGAGAGGATCAAAGGGGCTAACCACATACCCCAGATTGGGTCAAAATCGCCTTTTTTTCCCATTTTATACATCGTCGTTGATAAAACATAATACAATAGGAAGAGCAATACACCAATTACCACGGGTAATCCTAATCCTCCTTTTCTAACAATAGCCCCAAAGGGTGCACCAATAAAAAACATAATGATGCATGCAATTGAATTTGAATATTTCTTGTGGATTTCTAGAGAATGTCTTCCTATGTAAATCGCACCATTTTGTTTGTTTTTTTTCTCCACTTCTAATTTTCGTTTCAATTTTGAAGCTGTCTCTTTTGCTGTTTTTTGGATGATCTTTCGTTTAGAATCTTCAATTGAATCAATTGAACCAATTAGTTCATTATATGAAAAGGCAGTAACAGTATCCCTTAAAAATGTAGTATCCTCAATAAAAAAGTATTTATAATGAAGGTGATTAACAATATTAAAGGCTTCTTTTTTTTGCTTCAACTCGAGACTGTCTTTGTGATGCGCAATATCACTATTGGACATATTTTTTAAATGCTTACTTCTTTTATTTGGATCGGACTTTTCAAAGGTAAATCCTGTGAGCTCAAAAATTAATCGATTTCTACTGAATTGATTTTTTACAAAAGGTAATTTTCTCTGTGTTCCTGGTCTAATCTTTTCTTTATCTAACTTGTAAGTGTTTCCATTGATTAAATTCAGAATTAAATAATTTCCATTTTTCGATAATTCCAATGAACCCGAATCTGCAGCAACAAAGCCTCCCTTTCCGTCATTTGAATCGTCAAAAATGAGGACATCAGCAATAGACTTATCGCGATATTTTTTGCCAATTCGAATGGTATATCCTTTTAGGTTATTGTAAAATACCCCTTCAGGAATCAAAAGCTCAGGCTTGGTTCGAGTTATATCACTCATCAAGGAGCTGAGTTTTTTATTGGAATAGGGGAGATAGTTGTTTGCGAAAAAATAGGCCCCAATAGCCAGTCCCACTGTAAAAACTAAAAGAGGACGCATTGCCTTAGTTAACGACACACCTAAAGACTTCATTGCCGTTAATTCAATCGTTTCCCCCAGTTTTCCGTAGGTCATTATACTGGATAACAAAATTGCCAACGGAAGTGAAAAAGGAATTTGATTCAAGGAACCTCGAGCAATCATTTCAAAAATTACAATGAAGTCAAGGCCTTTACCAATGATGTCCTCTAGATATTTCACCATCCAGATCATCAAGAGTAAAAAATTACTCACGATAAAAGTCACCAAAAACGGTCCAACATAAGTTTTAAAAACTAGTTTATGGAGCTTTTTCATGAAAGAAAAAAAGAGTTATGCACCTAAAGAAATGAAAAGGTCTCTGATTTGGTTATCCCAAAGCATTTTCGCTTCCTCCAATTCATCTTCTTCTGCAAAGTCAATTACAATTAAGGCTACATCATTTGTGATCTCATCAACTTGAATACGTAATTCAAAGTAGGTGTCATCTTCTTCATCCTCCCACTGCCAACGTATAAATTGATTGTCTTTCTTACCAATTACTTCAGCAATTTGACCAGAACCCTCCCAGAAAAACTCCATCTTCTTACCATTATCATAAAGCGTAATGTCGTCGCAAAACCATTCTGTAAGCTTAGAAGAGTCAACAAGTGAATCATATAAAACTTTTACTGAGGATTTTACAGGGTATTCTAATTCAAACTTCGTCATAACATCGAAAAAATAGTGCTGCAATTTACAAATTAAAAACCTTTCAAGGTAGCTGTTTTAATTAAAATAATTAATACGCAATTAAATTTCACAAAATATTAGATGTGGTTATAAAACGAATGTTATATATTTGCGCTCCCGTTATTTGATGGGAATACGCGCCGAGGTAGCTCAGCTGGCTAGAGCGCGTGATTCATACTCACGAGGTCGGCGGTTCGAGCCCGCCTCTCGGTACTAAACCGGATTTTTTCAAATTGTTATGAAAATTTCCGGTTTTTTTATACAAGTTTTCTTTAATGTAAATTAGTAAAACGTATTGTAAATTGGGTTAAGCGATAACTGATGAAAAGTTGAAACAGAAAATTTATTGAATGAAACCAATCTTTAATATAATTCCATTATTAATGTTTTGCTTAGCTAACGCTCAAAGCATTTCAGTTTTCCAATTCAATGGGGAGCAAATTGGAAAACCTGTAAAGCAATTGAGTCAAGTATTTGAAGTCATTGATCAAAGTGGATTAGTTGATCCCGAGTATGGAGGTGATTTTATTGTATACGAGGGTCATTTATCTCCTAAAAAAGTAGAGAAATCACTTAAGGAAATTAAAAATCTTGTTGATTTTAAATATCCGTACATATATGATTTGAATTTTTCAGGAGTTCAATGCAATATTAAAAACGCTAATGGATTACCAACAGGTGTTTGGAGAATAGCCTCTGTATTTGAGGATGAAAAATATTTTAGTCTTGAAAAACCAGTTAAAAATGGATTATTAAATGGTGATTACAAAGTGATTTACCCGAACAGTAAAAAACTTAATAATTGTAAGTTCTTTAATGGCGTTGCTCAATCTTATGTTTCTATTGAACCCAATGGTGATTCGATAATAGCCTATTTTGATTCCTGCAATGTTGAATTAGAAAGAAGAACATTTAATGCTTCAAATAAATTATTAAGAACATACTCTTGGATACCAAATGAAGGTGGTTTAGGAGTTGAGATGGATGAAAACGGACGTATTATTCATTACCAAGTATTCGGAAAAAACAAAGAGGTTGTTGAAGTAGATGTTACAAATAAAAATCAACCGTTAATAAACATGTTTAATCAGAATGATTCTATGAAGTGGGTGGAAGTTAAAGGATCGAAAAATGGACCTTGTATTAAATACTATAAAAACGGAATTGTAAAAGAAATAACCAATTACATGTTGGGTCAGAAAGTTGGGGAATACAAGTTTTATCATACAAATGGTTTGATTGCGATTTCAGGTAAGTACGGTTATGAAACAGCCTTAGGAGTAATAAAAAGAGATTATGAAATCGATACCAATTATTATTATCCGGAATTGGATACATTTTTGATAACTCCAGATCCAAAAATAAAAGATTTCATGGGTAGAGAAGTTAAGCCTATACCGGTCTATTCAGAGTCGATCAAGCATATTAAAGAAGGCGTTTGGAAATATTACAACGACAAAGGTGAATTAATTAAAGAAGAGAATTACAGGTATAAATCTTGTAAGTAAAAATGCTAAGCATTTCAACTTTAAAAATACTTTTAGATTCACTAAATGAAAATAAGTATAATGTAATTTTTTTTGCGATTCGGTAAATTTTATTTTTACATTGAAATAACCACAGGTTACTCTAAAAGTGAATTTAAACGAAGTAATAGAACTAATTCATGTTATTAAGATTATGTCAAATAATTATTTTTTTCTTGATTTTGACTGGATGATAGTCGATTAATCAATCGAAGGAAAAAAATTTTTGTCTCTTAAATAAGGTGAATAATTACTTTAATCAGAAAGATTGGGAACTAAAATTAGATTCTTCAATTAACCGTTTTATTCTCTCTGATTCATTGAAAGGAGGTTTGGATATGAATTTTCTACATAATCAAGCTTTTAGCACTTTTAAAAAAGAAGGGTTTACTCCAGTTAGAAATGAATTGTTGGACACTCTTTTTAGTTTGTCTAAATTTTCTATTAAAAAATTAGGGCCTGTTAAACAAATATTAAGTTATCAATTAGTTGTAAATGGAGAATTTAGAAATGTAAGCGAAATAGTTTTAGTAAGTTTCGAAAAATCAAATCTTTTTTTTAAAATTTCTAATTCAAGTAGTTCTGAAAATAAGCTGGTAATAAGTAAAGGTATAGGGATATCAATTAATAAGCTTAATAATATCAATTTTAGATTTGAAACGGATAATGCATTTTATGATGGGTATTTAATAGTATCATATTTCTCTTTTCAAGATCAAAAAATATTTGTTAATTATTCTGTAGCTCCTTCAGAAGATTTAATTAATTCGTTAGATTTATTGCTCTCTAATTACCAATGAAAAATTTGCTAACAGCAATTTTTCTTGCTTATTTATTTGGTAGTTTAAGTTAGAAAAATTTTATAGGTTGGATTTTAATTAAATCGTTGGGATTTGAAAAGATATATTTTCTATTTAATATTACTTGAATTATTGATAGGTGTGTTCTTTAGTTTATTTCAACCAAGTTGCGAGCCTTGTAATGAAGGAGGTCCATGCCCAATTTGTATAAGTGAGTTTCAAATCACACTGTTATTTCTATCAGTATTAGTTATGATTTGGTTCATTCTATATTACTTTAAGAGAGTGTCTTAACTATTTTCTATAATGTGATCACTAGCAAAAATTCAACTATAAAGGTGATTTAAATCACGTGTTAAAGGAAGATTAAATCAATTGGAAATCAACTAATTTTTAGAAAGGGAATTAGAACTTAGGACAGCTTTTACAGGGTTTTGATTTCTTTTTGTATTTCTTACAGCATTTCTTTTTTTTAGCACAAACCACACATTCCATGTTTTGGAACAAAGCTTCTAATTCATTTTTAGGTCTGGAATTATTCACGATGCAAAATTATTTTTTTAGCTCGCAAAGTACAATACACCATTTAAGGTATTCTTAAATAAATTCTTAAGGATTCTAGTGAACAATTCGTAGATCGTTGAGTTTGAAAAATTTAAAAAGAAGCTGTTTTTTATATTTCCGTCGTGTATAAAATGGTAAGAAAACATGAAAAAAAAGGTATTAACTAATTGCTTTTAAAGCTTTTAGTTTTAAATTTGTCCTTTTTTGAAACTATGTTTATGAATTTAAATATAGTAGGTATAGCAACCCTTAATATTGTAATTTTTTTTGCATGAAAAATTTAGCACGTAAAACCTTTGATTCATTCAGTTGTATTATACTGTATGTATTGGTTGTTTGTGGTTATTTTTCATCAACTGCTCAATTTTATAACCCTAATCCATGTCAGCAAAAAGGAATTAGTTGTGCAAATGAGGACGCAAGAAAAGAACTTGTTTATTCATTTGGGAATTCCACTTTTGAGTATGTTTCCGTAGGAACATCCTCTCCTTTTTGGATTGCTATTGGAGATGCGTCCAATGGTTTGTTGGATTCTACTTACTCAGGTACTGTCCTTGCTAAATTACTCTCTGGGCCAGGCATTTTAAAAGGAACAATATCTAACAATATTTGGGGACATGCATACTTTAATGATTGGATGTTCACTGAACCAGGAGAATATGAGGTGGAAATTTCAGTGAGTGGTTTTATAACCGATACAATTCTATTCAATGTGCCTGAAAAAATTGATTTATGTGCATTTGCACCTAAAGGATGTAACTCTTCCGCCGGAGACGCGGTGTTTCCGTTATCAGGAAATGGAGGTATTATTCCTGTTGATGCTATTTTTCCCATTACAATTGGTGTTTACGATCGTTTAACTGGTTTTGTTGATTCTACTTTTCAAAATTACGCCTATGTGGATAAGATATCTGGCCCTGGAAATTTGTACGGTTCGTTGAGCATGTATGGAACAGGATGGTTAACATTTACAAATATTCGATTTGATCAAGTTGGTGTATATGACCTTAAATTAAGCGCGAGTGGTAATATAATTCCGGACACAGTTACGGTTCATGTTATTGGTTCAAATAGTACAAGGGAAATTGCTCAGGATAAGTTAAAAGTATTCCCAAACCCTGCCGACAATGAGGTAACGATAGCTGTTGAAGGAAAAGGGCACATCAAAGCCCTTCGAATACTAAACATGCAGGGAAAAGTTATTCAGTATTTTGATGGTTTAAATACCACTTCTATTCAGGTTTCTGATTTGTCTGCTGGAGTGTACTTATACGAAGTTGCTTTAAGTAATTCTGATGAACTTACTAAAGGAGTTCTGATTAAAAAATAGGTTTAGGGTGTATGAAGAGTTTATTTAAACTTATAAAGTCACTTCATCCCACAGAAAAAAGGTATGTTAACCTAAAGTTACAATCGAGTAGGAATAATAGTTTACTGCATAATTACTTTCAAACAATTCAAGATTATAATGAGTATGATTTTGATGCCCTTCAGGAAAAGTATAAGGAAACCTCATCAAAAGTCTTAAAGAATTCTCTTCGTAACCTTTATTTAATTATTCTAAAGCATTTAAGGTCTTATAATGCACCATCTGATCACGAAGGTTATTTGGCAGATATGCTGAAAGATGTAAAAAACCTTCAGGAAAAGTCAATGTTGTTTGAGGCTGGGAAACTTAACGCGAAACTTTTAAAGCATGCTCAAACCCTAGAGTATTTTTTTTATGAAAAAGAGGCCCTGTTAAAAAGCTGGGACCTATGTCATTTGAAAGGAGAGCTCACTCAAACCTTTACCGAGGAAGTTGAACATGCGCTAGAAGAAGTTACGGTACGAGAAAATGAGGTGAATACAATAGATAGTAAATATCGTCAAGCCGTAACATTGTATTATCAGTACTTTTTTTATGAGCGGAAAGAGGAAACCAAAGAGTTGCTTCTAAAACTAACCTCATCAAGCTTAATTGCTGATGTAGACGCATTGAAATCCTCTAAAGCAAAGATGAGTAGTTTTGAAATTCAAGCTATGGGAGCCATTATCCAAGTTGATATGGAAGAGCATCACAATGTTCGAAAACGTCAACTTAAACTTTTGGTAACAGCAGAGGTCTTTAAAAAGAATTATTTGTCTCAACTGCTTGTTTTTAGTAACCTGTTTACTTTTTTAATTGCGAAAGTTGCTATTGATGTTGTAAAAAGTTACTTAGGCTACATGAAAAGGTATTACTTGCCTTTGATTGAAAAAAATACCGATGGTGTACTCACTGAAAAGTATTATGATATTTATTTTCGGACCAATATTTATTTGCAATATTGGTATTTGGACAAGCCAGTTATTAATCAACTACTAGAAGAGTTCAAAACAGTTTCCAAGAAAGAATTTCGAAGAAATAATCTTTTGGTTTCTCGTGTTTACTTACTTTTCGCTCAACTCTTAATTTTATCAGGAGACTTTAAACATGCTTTACTCCATTTGATTGACTATCAATCATTATCGTTAGATAAAAAGAATTCAAGTTATTTTGTGGACAGTGAATTACATTTATTAATGGTTTATCATTTAATGGGTAAACAAGATGTGTTTGACAAAAATGTAGAAACCATAAAGCGTAAAGAAAGGATAGAGGCAATTGTTTTTACTCCTGATCAAAAGCTCTTATTTGATGCTTTTTTTGCAATTTATGATGATCAAAAACTTAAAGGTGTAACCTATAATGGAAAGGAGGGGTGGTTGAAAGTGTATCTTGATGTGCTCTCCAAGAAACCTTTGAAAGAAGCTGTTCACAAACAATTTAATAAAGATAATTTTATTGATTTACCGGAAGAGCGAAAGTTTTTACAGTGGTTGGATCAATTGTAATACTCTTTTTCTGTTTGTTTAATATTTTTTGAAATGTGTTTTTTTTATTCTTATCGATCACATTTTCAATATTTTATGTGTTTTTATTTGTGGTTAGAAATGTGTTTATGCTGGGTGCTTATCTTTTAAAAATTAGAGAAAACATTGATATTTACAAAATAGCCGGTTAACCTTCGGCTATATTGCATACCCAAATAACCCAATCAAATTAGGATAGGAGTTGAGAGGTCAGTTTTCCTACTCCTAATTTGGTTTTTTTTCTGAGTTTTCCCATTTCATATTTAAATCAACACACTAATCTATCCAGTGAGAAATATCTGGAGTAATAATCTCGTTTAGTGCTTGAATACTTGGCTTAAAATAGAGTTGAAGCACACGCTTTGTTTGTAATGAAAGTTCGGGTCGTTTAGAAGTTGTTACGTTTTTTTTATAAATACCATGCACCATCCAACTTCTTACTTTTTTGAAAGGAATGATGGTTCTAAACAACATTCTATTCAATGAATTGGGCTTTTTTATTAATTGATGAACCTTTTTGTTTTTTATCTGTCTATTTTCATTGACTAAATTAAACGTATACCCATTAAAATGATTGAGATTTAAAAAATGCTCTACTTGTTTAAGAAATTGAGCGGTATCTTTTTGCATGTGCTCTTGAAGTCCCACAAATATATTTTCTGAAGGAATATGTTGAAATAGCACCTGCATTCTAGGGAAGAAATCAGCTGTTTCTCGATAATAGAGCGTTCTTGGCGGGTCAACATTAGGAGGGAGGTTTTTACCATTTTTACGACTTTCCTCTAACGAGAGGGCCTCTTCAAATACGGTAACACTTTCATTTGCATCAACTAAATTTTGACTGTGTAATGAGTATGCTACTTCCACAGGATTTCGAAGCAGAACAATAATTTTAGGAGATATACCTAAATCTTTCAACTCTTGATAAATAGTGTCTGAATACAAATACCATACCGATCCGTCGCCGTTGATCCCGGTATTTTTAAAATGGGATTGGTATTCTTCCAAAGTGGGTCGGTCTACTTTATATCCAAGATCTTTTCCGAAATAATGAATTTCTTTAGGCGACATATTTATCTCGGGATGTTGAGATAAATAATTATGTAACGCGGTAGTTCCGCATTTTGGGGCACCAATAATAAGAAAATGTGGAAGAGATTTAATCATCAAAAAATTGTTGGATTAATTCCTGTTGTTCGTTTTACAAAAATAAGCATCATTAAATTCCAAACAACTATGCTTGCGCTTGTTGAAATTGCTGCGCCAGTAATTCCAAGAGTTGGAAGTAGTAAATAGTTTAAGAGAATATTAACAATGATACCCGCAACAATACTCAGCATAACTAATGATTCTTTTTTAGCCATAATTAAAATATATCCTGTTGAACCTAATGCTACATTAAACAGCTGTCCGAAAGCTAAAATGATCATACTTGAGTAACCAACGGTATAGTCTTCCCCTCCTTTGCCAAACCAACTTAAGAGCATTTGCCCAATTACGATTAATAATAGTACAACAAAAGAGCTTAATGCGAAAGATAATCGGACATTCGGTTTAATTTTCTCTCGAAGTTTTTTTGAATTTTCTTCCGAACTGAAATATTTTGCATAATGAGGCACAAGAACCTGATTTAGAATAACCAATCCAAAACCACTAAAAAGGGCAAATTTAAATGCTATTCCATACACAGCATTATCTATTTTACCTAATATTTTAGAAACCATCACAACATCAATTCGCTCATTTACAGTTGTTAAAAGTCCTATGGGGAGGAGAAGTAAAGCTTGTTTTAACCAATTTGTTTTTTGAGGTAATTCTTTCACTTCGGTATGCTGATACACTCTCGCAATTGAAAATATCAATGCGCCAACAAGAATGAAAAGTAAAATCCAAAGTAAAAGATTACCCGATATATCCACTGCAAAAAGAGGGAGAATCATTGTACATCCTAAAAGAATAATAGGTCGAATTAAAACATCGGGCAGCACAGAACTGAAAATTTTGTTTTGGCTCTGCAATATAGCTCTGAAGAATACATTTAACGCGTAAACTGGAATGATCATTAATGCGATTTTCAATCCTGAAAAATCAGTAAGGTCTTTTACGAGGTTATGTTTTGTGAGTCCCCAATACCATAGTCCTCCAAATAAAACTGAACTAAAAAACACAGCAAGCAAAGCTTGTTTACTCAATTTTGAAATTCCATTTCTACCCAAAGATAATGCCTCGCGTTGAGCAAGTGATTGGTAGCCAAGTGGAATAATAACCATAGCAAAAGTAATTATGGAAATGTAGTATTGAAACAATCCAACTTCATCTTGATCCATATATTTGGTAATTGCCCAGTTAAAGGTGAAACTAAAGAACATGCCTACGACAAAAATACCTGCCGTACCAAGGAGTGACTTTAAAATTATATGGATGGTTGATTTATTCTCCAAGGATACTTTTATAAATATGGTCGAATTCTTTTCCAATAGATGCTTTACTGAAATGTTTAACAGCATAAGCTCTTATGGTATTCTTATCCCATGATGTTTGTATTGTTTGAAGCATAGCATCAACAAGCGCACTTTGATTTCTTGCTGGAATAAGAATACCTCTTTCAGCATGAAGAATTTCCCTAATTCCACCCACATCAGTTGCAATAAATGGAACGCCAGCTGCAAAAGACTCAACAATTACACAAGGTAAGTTTTCATAATTACTAAACAACACGGATGCATAACTTTGAGCGAGAAGGTCGTTTATGCCGTCAGCGCTAATTCGGCCATGAAAATGAATGCTTTCAGAAAGGTTAAGTTCTTCCACTAATGATTTAAGTTGATCTTCATCAGTTCCTCCTCCTGCAATATGAAGCTGAAGGTTTGGGTTGTTGTAAAGTACTTCTTGAAATGAGTAAATAATACCAGAAATATTTTTTTGACTGTTTTCTAAATCCGCAACGACTAGAAATCCTGTTTTTGTTTTTTCTTGAATAAAAAACTGATCCGTATCTACAACATTTCGAACGACGTTGAAATTTTTACCGATACGATTTTTTTGAAGGGCTCTTTTAAGGTCATCACTTACTGGAAGGATCATTTCTGAACGTCGAGCAATAGAGGGAATAAGGAGTTTTAAAAGCGTGCTCTTTTTATATCTGCCGTCGCTTTCCAGGTAGCCTGTCCAATGCTCAGTAACCACATAAGGCAGTTGATGTTTTCTTTTCCAGTATTTGGCAATTAATCCAACAGGGTTCATGATGTTACAATGAACTAAGTCAGGAATAAATCCTTTCTCCGCAAGGAGAGTAAGGCCTAAATTGTAATGGAATTTATACTGTTTAACTTTCGTAAGGTTTGCCCAACGAGGTAATTGAGAATTTACCTTAGGGTAATTCACAATTAATTCCTTGTAAGTCTTATTTTCGCTGTATTGAATGTTGGCTTTTGAAATGGATTGATCACTTTGAACATGCAATACTGCAACATGGTTGTATATTCCTGCTGCTTCTGCATGTCTTTGTACAAAAATACCTAGCGTAGGATCTTCTTTATTTGGATACCAACTTGATATGAAAAGAATATTTGCGATTACTTTTGGCTTAATGTTTGGACAATAAAGGTAACATTTCATGTAGCCTAACGAATAACAAAAGCTAAAATTTTGCGTAGGAAGATTGAATTGTGTGTAACTTATAAATGTTTGCTATTGACGATGAGTGCTTTAATAAAGAATTATTTTTTGTTCCCCCTTTTACTATTTTTTATCGCCTTTAATTGTAATACCGCTTTTGCGCAAACTTCTGATGTTTCAGATGTTAAAAAAGCTGCAAAAGCGCTTAAAAAGAAATATGAGCAAGAGCGCAAGGAGAAAGAAAAAGAAATTAAACAAAAGGAAGCAGAGTATAAATCGTTTTTAAAACAAAAGCACGCAGCCGAATTAGCACGAAAGAAGCAATTAAAAAGAGAGACGAAACTCAATGAAGAGTACAAAAAACGTCAAGAAAAAAAACGAAGAGAAATTGCACGAGAAAAACTTCGTCAACAAGAATTAGCACGAAGAATTAAAGAACGAAATGATGCGGAAGAGCTCAAGCAGCAAAGAATGCTTGAAAGAGCTCAAGCAGCAGAGGCAAAGCGAGAAGCTCTTAAAGCAAAGCGAAAGGCAGTTCAAGAAGCCAAATTAAAAGCATTGGAAGATGCGCACAATCGAAAGATGGCTGAGCAAGAGAAAAAAGCGAAAGAAAATGAAAAAGCCTATCAAGACCAAGTGAAGGTTATTGAGGCAAACATGACCGAAATGGAAAAGGCAGCTTTAGAACGAGAAAAGAAATTAAAAGCCTATTATGATACAAAAATCAAAATTCAAGAAGAATTGAATCAAAAACAATTAGATGATTCTAAAAAAGAAACAGAAGAAGAATTTTTAGCTCGAAAGAAGAAAGAATTAGAAAAGATTAATGCGAAAATTGCAGAGGAAACACACAAGGATAACTTACAAACAAAAAATGAAGAGTTAACCAATAAGCTAGATCAGGTGCTTAAAAAACAAGATGAAGCCAACAAGGCATTAGAGAACTTTCAAAAAGAAACAAAGGAGCGTCGAAAATCAGAAGAGGAACGATTCAAAGAGGAGCTTAAAAAATTAGTAGAAGAGCAAAAAAGACGAAAGGAAATCGATGCGTTCAAAGCAAAGCAAAGAGCAGAGGAGGAAAAGAGAAGAGCAGAATTCGAAGCAAAGAAAAAAGCAGAGGAAGAGCGCAAAAGAAAGGAGGCTGAACGAAAAGAGGCTGAGCGCAAACGAAAAGAAGAGGAACAACGACTGGCAGAAGAACGACGACTTAAAGAGGAAGCCCAAATGGTCGCTAGGTTTGAAGAAGAATTGAAAAAAGCAGAAGAGGAAGCTCGAAAAGCAGAACAATTACTGGAAGAACTTAAAAAAAGAGAGTTAGAAGAAGCAGAGGAACGCGAAAAACGTCGTCAAAATGAATTAGATAAATTAAGAAAAGAACTTTTGGGGAGTTGAAATCACTTTGAGTTGAACATGTCAATCAAACCTGTTGCTTTTCATTATCTGAATTAGTTTCTATCCATTTGCTCAAACCAGAATGTAAATCCATGATTTTATGACCTTTTTTACCCACTCATCAATTCATTAAAGCCTTTCATCATTTCATTGAATTAAAATTTAAATGCTAGCCAAAGAATCTTTATTTTCGGTAAATAATCCGATGGTTTTTCACTGTAATTTTTGAAGGAAATTTTCGTAATTTGAAATCCCAAAAGGTTTAAATTATGCCCCTTAAACATTGAATTATTGGGGATATTAAAAACATACGTATGAATAATCAAAGTAGAAAAATAATTCTGATTCTATTGTCCATTTTTATCTCTGCTCTGGGTGTGTTTATCTCATGGAAATTAAAACCGATTGAAGAGCGCACTGAGGTTATAGAGAGTCATCGGCTTGTGAAAGTGTCAACGGTTGAATTGGGTGATCATAAGGCTGAAGTGAGATTTTCAGGTAAATTATCGGCTGAGGACAAAATTGATGTTTTTACAGAAGTTGGAGGTGTATTATTAACGGATAATTTCAAACAGGGGAATACCTTTTCTAAAGGAAGTGTCTTGGTTCAATTAAACGCGACAGAATTTAGCAACAATCTTAAAGCAGTGAAATCGCAGTTAATGACACAAGTTGCTGGCGTGATGGGTGATTTAAAAATGGATTATCCCAGTGAAGCAAAAGATTGGGAAGGCTTTTTAAACACGATTGATGTGCATGATCAATTGCCTGAGTTACCTGAGTTTAAAAATGAGAAATTAAAGCGTTTTATGGCAGGGAAAGGCATATTGAATACCTTTTATTCCATACAGGGACAAGAGGATAAACTCTCAAAGTTTTGTATTTATGCTCCTTTTAACGGAGTGCTAACGAACACAACCCTCAAAAAAGGCACATTAGTTCGACCAGGACAAAAGATTGGAGAATTTATAAATCCAGCATCTTTTGAACTGGAAACGGAAATTAGTTTAAGTGATTTACAATTTATTCAAAAAGGCAGTAAGGTTAATTTACATTCAGATGATTTGAATATGTCTTGGCAAGGAGTTGTAAGTCGAATTAATTCCTCACTAGATCCTTCTTCTCAAATGGTTAAGATATTCATCAAGGCTCAAGGCAGATCGTTGAAGGAGGGAATGTTTCTCCACGGAGTTGCTAGTGGTGCTACCTTTAAAAATGCTACTCAAATAAACAGAAAGTTAATTAAGAATGGAGGTGTTTATATCGTTGAAAATCAGGTTGTAACGCATAAGAAAATTAATGTGCTGTACATCAACCAAGCCAAAGCAATCGTGACAGGTTTGGCAAACGGTGATCAATATATAGCCGATAATATGAAAGGACTTTATGAAGGCATGAAGGTTTCAATGTCCAATTAGACTCAACGAATGAGTCTTGAACTGTTTTAAAATGAACGCGCCAGTATACGGATGAGATGAGAAAACTAATATCCTATTTTATTAAATACCCAATTGCAGGAAACATTTTGATGATTTTACTCATTTGGATGGGGTGGGTAGGGATGAAATCGCTCAGAACCACATTTTTTCCAGAGCGAGAATCAACCCTTATTCAGGTAAGAGCAGTTTACCCTGGTGCATCTCCTGCAGAAATTGAGGAAGGTATTGTTTTAAAAATTGAAGATCGATTAGAAGGGGTAAACGGGATAGAGCGTGTAACATCCACATCCTCTGAAAACCTTGGAATGGTGAATGTTGAAGTGAATTCCAAGTACAGTACAGATGTTGTGATTCAAGATGTAAAAAATGCGGTGGATGGGATTAACTCTTTTCCATCGGGAATGGAGCCTGTATCTGTTGCCAAGCGTGAACCCCCACAACATGCTATTTCAATTGCTTTAAGTGGAGATTTGTCAGTTAAAGAGCTAAAGCATATTGCACGAGGTTGGGAAATTATATTGCAGGAGGATGAGCTGATCTCTCAAGTTGATATCTTGGGGTTTCCGGATGAAGAAATTGAAATTAAAGTAAATGAGCATTTGTTAAAAAAGTTTGCCATTTCCATCCAAGACGTTGCTATGGCTGTGAAGCGAGATAATATTGAGGTCACAGGAGGAGAGCTATTAACCCCACAAGAAAATATTCTTATACGTGCGAAAAATAAGAAATACACAGGTGAGGCATTTGAAAATGTGGTAATAAAGGCAATGCCAAATGGAAACATCGTTCGATTGAAGGATGTTGCAGAGATTAAAGATGGTTGGGTAGATAAACCCGCTGAACGCTATGTGAATGGCGTTCCCTCGGTTTTGGTTAAAATATCCTACACCCTCAATGAGGATCTCAAAAGTATTGTGGAACGGGTGAAAGAATTACTTCAGGATTTTGAGCAGAGCCACCCTAAAATTAAAACTGAAATCACAAGGGATAGCTCCAAGATATTAGTAGAGCGGATAAACTTGTTGGTTAATAATGGGATTTTAGGATTCTTTTTGGTATTCCTTTTTCTTTCCATGTTTCTTCATCCTCGACTTGCAATATGGGTTGCAATGGCTATTCCTGTAGCATTTGGAGGTATGTTTATCCTAGCAAATGGAGCTGGAGTTTCCATCAACGTTATTTCTCTTTTTGGGATGATTATTGTGATAGGAATATTAGTTGATGATGGAATTGTTATCGCAGAAAACATTTACCAGCATTGGGAAAGAGGTAAAACTCCAGTTCAGGCAGCAATTGACGGTACACTCGAAGTTTTACCAGCTGTTTTTTCTGCCATTTTAACCACAGTAATTGCCTTCTCTGTATTTTTTGTGATTGATGGTATAATGGGCGATTTCTTTGTGGATATGGGGTTTGTAGTTGTCGCTACTTTGGTGGTGTCGCTGGTGGAGGGTGCACTGATACTTCCCGCCCATGTTGCTCACTCCAAAGCCTTAACATCAAAAGGGAAACAAGGGAAAATGGTTAAACTAATTAGCTGGTTTACCCGAGTATTGGATGCGGCTAAAACGAAAATATACATGCCAATTATCAATTTCTCTTTACGCAATACAATGTTTGTTATTGTTTCCTCTTTAGGTTTCTTGATATTGGCCGTTTCAATGCTTCCTTTTAAGCATCAAAAATTCTCTTTTTTCCCCCCAATTTATGCCGATAATTTCAGAATTACATTAGAAATGGCTGCAGGGACAAATGAAGCTATTACTGAGCAGTATATTGATAAAGTGTATAAGGCTGTATGGGCTTATAATGATTCGTTGGAACACGCTACAGGAGAAGGTGTGGTAGAAACGGTAGAAAAAACATTAGGTGTTGGAACTCACCAGGCAATGCTCAGTGTTAATTTAACGCGAAGTGAGGTTCGTTCTATAACCTCTTCTCAAATAAGTTCAGCGATTCTTAAAAAAGTAGGGCAAATACCCAACGCAGATAAATTAACAGCCAAAGATGGAGGTCCATTCGGACGACCCATTTCGGTTGCTCTTTATTCCAATGATAACGCCATTTTAGATGAGTTTAAAATGAAGGTTATGGCAGGAATGAAAGACATGGGAAGCTTAAAAAATATTGAATCCTCCGATCAAAAAGGAATGCTTGAGTTAAATATAAAACTAAAAGATAAAGCCTATTCCTTGGGCATGAGTTATCAAGAAATTATTGCCGAAGTACGAAATGGGTTTTATGGATATGAAGTTCAACGATTACAACGGGGATTGGATGAGGTTAAAGTTTGGGTAAGGTATGACAAGAGCAACAGAAACTCTATTGGAGATTTAGAAAACAAGACATTGAGGATTCGAGGGCGAGATTATTTAGCCAAAGATTTGGTAACATTTGAGCAAACGCGAGGGGTTGTTAAATATGAGCATTTGGACGGGAAAAGAATGGTTAAGGTAGAGGCCGATTTATTAGACGTTGAGGGGTCTAGTTCAAGTGATTTATTGCGGTTTGTGAACGATAGTATTGTAGGTCCCCTTCTTTTAGAATACCCTGATGTGCGAAAGTCAGTAGAGGGGCAGGCCAGAGAAATGGCCAAAGTAGGAAAGTCAGTTGGTGAAAGAGGGTGGATTTTTCTCCTCTTTATGTTTATTACAGTAACCATGACTTTTCGTTCATTTACCCAAGCTTTTGCCGTTTTCTTAACCTCGCTTTTTGGTTTTGCAGGTGTAATTTGGGGGCATTTCATACATGGTTACCAAATGAGTTTGTTTTCTATTTTTGGAATGATTGCCCTTATTGGAATTATGGTGAATGATGCTTTGGTTTTAATTAGCGCGCTAAATATTAATATTAAAAAGGGAATGGAATATGTACCTGCATTAAAAAAAGCAGCGATATCAAGATTTCGTCCGATATTACTTACGTCAATTACCACAATTGCAGGACTTGCCCCACTTATATTTGAGAAAAGTATGCAGGCACAGTTTCTTATTCCAATGGCTATCGCAATAGCCTATGGGTTAATTATGGCTACGTTTTTAACCTTGGTGTTTTTACCATCTGTTCTTTTGGTATTAAACCAGATAAACAAAGTGCTTTCTTGGCTGGTAACAGGAAAAGTTTATCGAAAAGATAAGGAAGTAGAACCGGCTTTTAAAGAACTGAAATATGAGCGTATGATTGATGATTCAAATTCAGATGTTTCAAAAAACAAATTTTAAAATATGGCCAAAAAGCTCCTTATTTTAGGTTTATTAATTATTAAAGGGTTAAGTGCTCAAGAGCTTCAACTTCAAGAGGCTGTTCGTATTGCTCTTGCTAATAATCATGGTGTTATTGTTGCTAAACAGGAATCAGAATACACGAAAACGGGTATTCACTCTGGAGCTGTAGGTCTACTACCCACAGTTGATGCAAACGCAGGAGGGAATTATACCTATTCCATTACTGATCAAGCCTTTCATTTAGCATCCATACCTTCTATTGTGAATCAAGAAGCGGCTCAAAGTAATCAATCGGCAAAAATAAGTGCTCGATACATTCTCTTCAATGGAGGTGAGCGTTTAAAAGCTTATGAGCAGTTAAAAATGACAGGAGATGTGTCGGACATTCAAACCAAAATAACCATTGAAAGTACCCTTATTCAGTTGGTTAATCGATATTATGAAGTGGCAAGATTATCCAATCAGCTTAACTTAATACAAGAATCCCTGACTCTTTCAAAAGCTCGATTAAATCGTTTGAATACCAATTATGAATATGGAAATATTGGAAAAATAGAAGTGTTTAATGCCCAGGTTGATTTCAATAATGATAGCGCAAATTATGTAAGTACTCAGCTTAACCTTCGCACAGCGAAAAACGAATTAAATTTTCTTTTAGGGCGAAAAATTTCAATTGATTTTAGTGTTGCGCTAGAATTGGATCTGCCTAAACTTGAGGATGTAGAGGTTTATATTGAAAAAGCAAAAGCAAATAATACTTCAATTCTCCTTTCAAACATCCAATTGACCAAATTAGAATTGGATAAAGAAATAGTAAGTTCACGTTTTATGCCAACCATAGTAGCCAACATGGATTATGGTTATGCTGGTTCAGCGAGTGATGTAGGTGTTTTTAAGTCGAGTTCTTCTTTAGGATATACAGGAGGGGTGAGCCTTTCTTGGAATTTGTTTGATGGTATGAAAAAAAGAAAGGCGATTGAACAGGCTAAAATAAATATTCAAGTAAATACTACGAAGCAACAGCAAACACTCTTAAATATTGAAAAAGAAGCACAAAATTATCACGATGCCATTCAACAACATCTTCAGCTTATTCAATTAGAAAAGCAAAACATAGCGGTGGCAAAATTGAATCTTGATAAATCAAAGGCACTCTATGAAAACGGTACACTTACTAGTATTCAATTTCGTCAAGCTCAGCTAAACCTTCTTCAAATTCAAAACAAATTGAATAATTTCAAATACGTTTGTAAGGTGTATGAGTATCAATTGTTAAGGATGACGAATGAGCTTGTTCAATAGTTTGTAAAAGCTCCGTCCATTCAGCAATGATGGCTTCCCAATAAAATGACGAGGTTGATGTGGCAGAAACAACATCATTTCCAACAGATTGTATCAGCGCTTCATAAAATCCCTCAGGATAATCATATAACACACCTGATTTGAAGTTGTTTTCTAAATGTTCAGGATAGGCTTGATGATTTGGTAAAATTGCAAAGCATCCTGCATCCATAGCTTCTGCTACACTTATGCCAAAGAAATCATGTTTTGATGTAACGGGCAATAGCGTGGCTTGTTGAAGTAAGGTGAGATATTCATTTTTGTTTTCACAATATCCACAGTGAATTAATTCGTTATGAAACTGAGCATTAATGATGCGTTTAACTTCGTTTTTCTCGGTTCCTTTACCCGTTATGATTAGTTTGAATGGAATCTTTTTCTTTTGAAGCGCGGTGATTCCTTTTAGAAATAAATCAGGATTTTTATCATGTTCCCAGCGGTGATTCCAAAGAATTGTATGCATTTTGGGCTTATTCTTACTCTCTTTAACGATTGGGTTACTTTCTATTCCGGGATATATGATCCGGCTTTTTAACCGATCAAAATCATTTTTTAATTTGTGATTAGGAAGCTTTTTAAACAGCTTGAGGCATCCATCAAAGAACGATTTTTGATTAAATAGGGAGTTAAAAACCAAGTTTTTAGTAAATAAAGCTGAGGACAAATTGATAAATCCATAGTGATTGTCTCTTCCCTCTTTTATGTCGGTGTCTTTTTTACTCAAAGGATAAGAGAATTGATTTTCATGAAAATACATTATACATGGTATTCGGTCTATTGTAATTCCTGCATAGGCATAAAACAGAGGGATATTTACCATGTCGGTTGCAATGATACAATTGGGCTTTTTGTTCAATTTTTTGAATTTTTCAGCCAATTCAATCGCTCCGGCTTCCATGCGCCATTTCCAAAACTTTCCACTTAATGTGAGAAGTTCCACTTCAAAAGGAAGACGTTTTTTTAGTTCTTTTCCCCAATACTGATGTGAACCTGTAAAAAATGAATCAACGATGAGGATCATTTCTGGACATTTTCAATAGTATAAGCACATTCAAAACTTTTTTGTGAGGCTAAAGAAATCACTCCGTATTTCTCCTTAAAATCATTGTCCAATTCAGCTTGATCGGCCATTCCGTTCCATGGCTCAATACAAATAAAAGGTGCATTATTTAACGGTTTCCATATTCCCATGTGAGGAAAGTTGTTCCAGGTTACTATAATACGTTCATTTGACTTTGGTGATTCTATGGACAAAGAGGTGCTTTTCAAATCATCAAATATCAAAGCGTCTTCACGAAACAATTCTTCAGATAAAGAGAGTGTATCTCCGTAAAGCCATTTTTCTTCTCGCTCTCCTGTTCTAAATCCCGAGGGAGTTAGTAATATTCGATCCGAACTTTCTGATTTTTCAAATTTTAATTGATAATCATGGAAAGACGTATGTTTTTCAAACGGACAATTAAAACCTGGGTGTGCACCAAGACAAAAATAGATGTTTTCAACAGAAGGGTTAAATACACGATAGAGCACCTTAAGTTCCTTATCCTGAATAGAAAATTGAATTTCTAGGACAAATTCAAATGGATAAATCTCTTTCGTTTGATTGTTGTTTGTTAATTGAAACGTGATAGAAAGGCTTGAATGGTGTAGTACTTTGAAGTCTTGATCTCTTGCAAAGCCATGTTGACTTAATGAAAATTGATCTTGCCCTAAACGGTAGGTATTGTTCTCCACTTTCCCTACAATGGGAAAGAGCGTAGGGGCATGCCTTTTCCAAAATTTAGGATCTCCTTGCCAAATAATTTCTCGTTCGGTCTGTTTATTAAAGTAACTGCATAATTCGGCGCCTAACTGGTTGATTTTTACAGATATATATTCGTTTTCCAATTGATGGATCATGGCGTTTAATTTAAATGTCCAAATATAGTCCTATTCCAAGACATAATTATACCGCCAATCTACCTCGTTAAAACTTTTGTTTGTCTTTTATATTATTAATTTTGTCTCCATAAAAATTCATGATATGAAGATTCCATTTCTTAAAATGTTCGCATGTGTACTCATAGTGAGTACCACAATTGTTTTTCAATCGTGTAACCCAGGTGAAGGGCCGTCCTCTCAGCCTGAGGTTTCTCTTAACCGTCCAATTGGTTCAGAACTTGATGTTTTTTGGAATTTAGTGGAAAATGGATTTCAAGGTAAAAGTTCCTATTTATCGGAATTTATGATTACGAATAACTCTTCTAAGGTTATGCAGAATAGTGGATGGGCTATCTACTTCCATCAGCCTAGAAGAGTAATTTCAGAATCAACGTCAAAAAATATTAAAATCACACATGTCAATGGTGATTATTTTCGTTTGGAACCCACGGATTCTTTCCCTGAATTAAAACCGAATCAAGATGTTTTGGTTTCATTTGAGAGCGATGCCTGGGCAATTAAAGAAGTTGATGCACCAAACGGACTGTTCATTGTTTTCACAGATACAGCTGGAGTAGAATCAACTCCTGAATCCTTAACAAATGTGTCATACAGTCCTTTAGTAAAAGAAAACCAATTTAATCGGTTTAAAAATGACCCTATCGTAAAAACAAATCATGAAACACGCTTTTCGTTTAATGAAAAATTATCTTTTGAAGAGAAAAAGGAATTGGTAAAAATCATCCCAACTCCAGCCAAATATGAGGAAGCAGAGGGGCAATTGGAGTTGCGTTCAGGAATGGTGATCGCGCATGATCCATCCATGAAGTCTGAGGCTGCTTTTCTCGCTGAAAAATTAAGAGTTGATGCAGGGATTGAAGTAAGTATTGAAGAGGGAGATCTTGGTGATATTATATTAAAAAAAGGTGATGTTAAGGTCAATGGAAAATCAGATGAAGCCTATGGATTAATTGTTTCCGATAAAGGTGTGGAAATTCAAGCAAATAATGCGAGTGGAGCGTTTTATGGTGTCCAAAGTTTGAGGGCTTTAATTCCTGCTACTGTACTTGCAGATAAATCAGGGAATGCGCTTATTCCTCATGTTTCTGTGGAGGATGCACCAAGATTTGCATATAGAGGAATGCATTTAGATGTTGTAAGGAATTTTTCCAAAAAAGAAACAGTTTTAAACCTTCTTGACTATATGGCTTTTTATAAGCTAAACAAGTTTCATTTTCACATCACTGATGATGAAGGTTGGCGATTAGAAATACCAGGACTTCCAGAACTAACGGAGGTAGGATCTAGAAGAGGGTATTCTAAAGATGAGTCTGAGATGTTAAATCCTGCATATGGTTCTGGTCCTCATCCTGATGGTTCATATTCCTTTGGAACCGGATTTTATTCAAAAGAAGATTTTATTGAAATCTTAAATTATGCCAAACAACGTCACATTGAGGTTATTCCTGAGCTTGACTTTCCTGGGCATGCTAGAGCAGCTATTATATCTATGAAAGTTCGTCAAAAGAAACTTCTTGCAGAAGGAAAGGAGGCCGAGGCCAATGAGTATATCCTGCATGATCCAAATGACGCTTCACGATATCGATCAATTCAGTTGTACGATGACAATGTTGTATGCGTTTGTCAAGAATCTACGTACAGATTTTTATCAAAAGTTACGGACGAAGTAGTAAAAATGTATGAAGAAGCAGGATTGGAGTTAAAAAACGTGCACATCGGCGGTGACGAAGTTCCACATCCAACGGATGATGATCCTGGGCACGGTGCATGGAAAGGTTCACCAAAATGTAATGGATTATTGGAAGCTGATGACGATTACGCTAATTCAGAGGAATTATTTTACTATTTCGTAGATCGTTTTTCTAAAATATTGGAAGACCGAAAAATAGAAACAGGAGGATGGGAAGAAATTGGTTTAAGAAAGCGTCATGATGAAGAAGGTGATTTACGAGTTGATTTAAATGAAGACTTTAATGAGCGAGGATTTACTCCGTATGTGTGGAATACTGTATGGAGCTGGGGTGACGAAGACAGAGGCTATAAATTAGCAAATGCTGGTTTTAAAGTAGTATTGTCTAATGTTTCGAATAATTACTTTGATTTAGCTTATGATACTGATCCTGCAGATCCTGGATACTATTGGGGCGGTTTTGTGGATACGAAGAAAGCTTGGGAGTTTGCTCCATTAAATGTGTTTGCTGAACCAATTACCAACAGAGAGGGGGTTCGATTAAACGTAAAAGAAGATTTTAAAAACCATGCTCGTTTAACTGAGGAGGGTGTGAAAAATATTAAGGGAATTCAAGGACAATTATGGGCTGAAACAGTAAAAGGGGAGGAAATGTTGGAATATTACCTTTATCCTAAAATGCTTGGTTTAGTAGAAAGAGCATGGGCTCCTGCGCCAAACTGGGTTTCTATTGAAGATGAAGCATTACGATTTGAAACACTGGAAAAAGAATGGGCGGTGTTTGCGAGTAGAATTGGAAACTTTGAATTACCGAGATTAACGTACATGAATGGCGGGGTGAATTATCGTGTGGCTCCTCCAGGAGTAAAAGTTAAGGACGGGAAAGTTATGATGAATTCCAATTATCCTGGAGCTACTATTACCTATACTACCGATGGAACGGATCCTGGTATTCAGTCTACGCCATATACTCAGCCCATTGATGTGAATGGAAAAGAGATTAGAGTGATTGCTTTTTATCCAAATGGAAAGCATAGTAGAGTGACTTCAATTGTATTTTGATACTGCGATATAAAGTATTAGTATGGGCCGGTTTTATTACCGGCCTTTTTATTTTAACTGTTTCGTTCTAAAAATAAGTTCACATATCTTTGATTTAATTGGAAGGCAGTATTCAATACAAAATAAAGCGAACATAATATGAGCTTTAAGTTGGAAGAGAGAAAAAAAGTAGAAATTAGAAAGCATCCATAATACGTGATTCTTAGAGTCTTGGATGGAATACAGTTGATTATATATACCAAAAGGAATTCTATGAAACCTGCATCTGTAAAAGAGATTAAAGCGGAATTAATTTATAAACCGAAAGAAGAACTTGTTGAGTTGTGCTTAATGATGAGTAAGCACAAAAAAGAAAATAAGGAGCTTTTAACGTATTTACTTTTTGAAAGGGGAGATGAGGGAGGTTATATAGAGTCTATAAAAGAAGAGATGAATAACCTCTTTGATGACGTAAACTACAGTAGTTATTACCTTGCAATGAAGGGGATTAGAAAAATTTTAAGAATTGCCAAGCGATACATTCGCTATTCAAAAAATAAAGCTACTGAGGCCGAAGTACTCATTTATTTTTGTGCAAAAGTAAAACTGATTTGTTCGTACTATGAATATAATGCAAGCTTGTTGTCAATTTATGATAAGCAACTGGAAATCGCCCAAAAGAAAATAAAAAGTCTTCATGAAGATTTACAATATGATTTTCAATTGATGATTGAGGAAGAACTTGGAGAGTAGATGCTATTTTGTTTTATTCATTGATTATTTGTTTTAATGGTTTTCATCCTGCAGCAATTAATCAATAACCACATTCGAATAATAGATTAGAACAAAATCGAATCATTGATGATGGTAAGTTTGGGTAAATCAATTAACCAAACTTATTATGAAAATCGCAAAGACATTATTCACTTCAGTTGTGCTTGCAGCACTTTTATCTTCTTGTAGTCAACCACCTAAAGCGCCTGTTCCCGTTGCTCGAGATCAGGTTTTTAAATCTACTCTTCAATCGGTTCGTTTAGGAGATGGAGTTCCATTAAATATTGACGTGGCAGTTCGTTGGAAGATAAATGATTATGTAACTTTTAAAGAGCAGTTTGAAAGTCCAGGTAAATACGATTCTTTAATTTTATCGCCAAGAGAACTAGAACTTGCTAACGATGTGGGTAACCGTTATACAAATGTGGATACACTTTTTAATACTCAGAGACACGCATTTATTAAAGAGTTAAAACAATATTTACTTTCTCATTTAGGTGAAAGCGGAGTAGAAATAAAAGAGGTAATCATTTCTGACATTGAATTTCCTCGATCCTATACAGATTCTAAAGAGAAATTGGCAATGTTGGAACAAAAATTAGAGCAAATACGAAAAGAGGATCTTCTAGAAAAACAGAGAGCGAAATCAGCTACAGAAAAAGCAAAGGCAGATGGTCAAGTTGCTATGGTTCGCGCAGAAATGGATGCGAAAGTCCAAAAAATAAAAGCAGAAACTGAAAAAAGTAGGAGACTAAGTCGCTTGGCAAAAGCGGAAACCGAAAAACAAGTTGCTCGATCTAAAGCGGAATCAGAAGCTGATCGATTAAAATTATTAGCAAAAGCTGACTTGGAAAAAAAGAGAGATATTCAAGCTTTAGACATGCAAAAGCGCAGAGATTTAGACAATATTGAATTAAGCAAAACACAAAAAATAGAGGATCAAAAGTTCTCCAATGAAATGAAAATGGCTAAGCTCTGTTCAGAAAATCCAGTTTATGCTAAATATATTGTAAACAAAGAATTAGCAAGTAAGGTGAAAATTGCTGTTTTACCAAGTGGGCAGGGAGGAAGTGATGTTTTTAATGGATTGCTTAACAATAATATTAATCAATAAAAAAACACTTTTTTGAAAAGTGTACCCTCAAGATCAAATGGTTCTTGAGGGTTTTATTATTTTATTTTAATCAAATCGTTGTGTTTACGACAACCTGTTTAAAGGGAATCAAGTTGATGCGCGAAACTATGTTTTGGTGTTTGAACTTCTGAGGAAGGAATCGTATTATATGAACCGTAAAACAACCAACTTTTATTTTTCAGTATACCAGGGAATACTTTTTCTATAGAATCATGTAACAATTCATTTTCTAATTGTAAGGCAGTCGTATCGGAGATATCAAAAGTGCTTTTATAATCTATTACAGGAAAAAAACCATCTTTACCAACCCTTTGAGAATAAATTCTGAAAATTTCAATATTAGATGTACCTACTTGGAGTGTAAATGGAAAATTATATTTTTCGTTGATTGATTTCGATACAAACTGCAATGTTTGTGTGATATCATCTGATTTTAAATAGTTTAAATTTCCGGATGAAGGTTGTAGTAAATTTGAGCTTACTTCTAATGCTATGAACGCATCTATAAGATGACCTTGTTCCATGTGCTCAATTCCTTTATTGTAAAAATCTAGCGCGTTTTTTCCATAAAAAGAATAACTTCCTAAATTAATTCTATCCAAGAACCATTGATTTTTATGAAGGCTGTAAATCAAGGTCATCATATAACCATCTGATTTACTATTAAATAAATAGGATGAGATATACATTTGTTCAGAATTTATTGGCAGCTCAAAATTGTAATCATCAGAGCCTTTTAAAACAGTATTTTTGCTTGATGTTAATGCCGAAGGATTCGTTGTTAAGTATATATGGTCTTTCTGAATTGGAGTTAATCCTTTGAGTAAAGTGGATATTTGTGGCATCATTGATGCCAAGCTTTTTATATCTGTTTCTTTTTTAAAAAAGGCAGAGGAAATAGAATCAATGCTTAGTGCATTTTCTTCTTTTAAGGAACGAATAATTTTTTGATCATATCGCTGGATGCGTTCTTGAATTTTTTCTGGAATTTCCTTCGCTGAGCTGATGACTTGCACAGATTGATTATTGGAAACATTACATGACAACATCCATATTAAAATGAATAAAGAGAGAACGTATTTCTGCATGGTTAAATTCTTAAAAAAGGAATAAAAATACAGCTATATTTTTTATCCTGATTTATGGAGTTGTTTTTCATATAAAATGAAACGCTCTTTTATTTATTTGAATAATGGCGACCACTTTGTAAGCCTATAAAATCAACAATTAGTGATCAGTATTTTATCTATTATTTGACTGAAAAAAACTGGATTTCAGAAAAATAATTCGCTATATTAATCCGATAACTCTTTGACTGCGAGTTTAAAACAACCACTAATATTCTACTTTACTGAATACGTTTAACTTGCGTAGAATGAATAGATTAATTGGTTTATTTATAACTTTAATGCTGTTTGCATCAATAAGTGAAGCTTCTAACCAAATGAAGTTTAGGGTTCAGTGCGCTTCTTCTCAACAAAATTTATCTGCAGAATTATTAAATAAATTACCTGAAATACAAATGTATATTTTACCAACCGGTATCAAACTTTTCTTTTGGGAAGGGTATTGTAGTGATTTAAAGGAAGCAGAAAATATTTTGAGGAAAGTAAAGGAAATGGGATTTAGAGGAGCTTACATTCGGGTCTTCAATGGTGATGTACTTCTTAGTAAATTAGAAGGTGATCAATATATAGCATCTCTTCGAAAGAAGGATGAACCTACTGTTGTATCAAACGATAAGGGAAAGCAATCTGTAAAAGAAGTACCTACAGAAAAGGAATCTAAAAAGCGAGTAACAAAAACAAAAGTTATTGTGATTGAGGATACTCCTGACAAAAGTCCAGAAAAGATTCAACCAGAATTGTTGGAAGAAAATATAATTGTAAAAGAAGAAATGCCTACTGAACCTACAAAAAGTGGAGGAGAGGCAGCTTATGTAAACAGTACCATGGTACCTTATCCGCCTGTTTTTAGAATTTACTTAACAAATGTTTCTGTAGATAGCTTAATACCTAGCGTAGTGTCACAATTAAAACATGAAACTATTTATATGTACAAGCAAAATGGTCAGAAATATTACCTCGTTGGAACATATGAGAATCATCATGCCGCTTTTCGTGAATTACAGAAGTATAAATCAATTACAAGTAAGGCGAATGTTGTAGCAGAGTTTAGAGACCGTATGATTAGTTTAGATCTTGCCGTTGATCTGTATGATCGATATTACAACACGCCAAAAAGGTACTAAAAAGAAAATTACGTCAATAATTGTTTAGCGGGTTAGTTCCCTAAGTAATCCTTTAAAAATCCAACCATGAAAAGGAGCCACAGAGTACCAGTATAATCTACCCATAAGACCAAGTGGACGGAAAGTAGCAATAAGATTTAAATACCCATTTTCTATTCTAAACTCCAGCCAAGCCTCTCCGGGAAGTTTCATTTCAGCATAAAGTAATAGGCGACCTTCGTGTTTATTGGCATAGATCACACGCCAGAAATCAAGTGCATCACCCGGTGATATTTGAGTCATATTGGTACGTCCTCTGCGTAATCCAACGCCTCCAAATAGTTTATCAATATATCCTCTAATTTTCCAAAGCCAATTCCCATAATACCAGCCGTTGTCCCCTCCAATACGCCAAATTTTTCGGATGGTTTGATCGGTGTTCTGAATTAATTCTTGTCGATACTCTTTAAAGCATCCAAATCTAGGAACATGAATAAAATCTGAAATATTGAACTTTGCAACACTACTGGAATACGCATCTTTCCAACTTGAAAGTATAGTATTGCTCTCAATTTTTGCAAATGCATTTTCAATAGCTTTTTTATAAGGGATAGGACGAATCCCCAACATTTCGTTAATTCTCGAGTCCCTACAAATTACTTCTACTTTCATACTTGCTACAAGTGAAGATGCAAGTTTAAACGAAGTAGATGTAACAAAATAGAGCCAATAGGATGATAGTTTAGGTGTCATTACAGGAATAATCCAAATTTTCCTTTTTAGTTTTCGAACACGCGCAAAGCCTAAAAGCATTTCCTTGTAGGTGAGAATATCATCGGATCCAATATCGAAGTTTTGATGATAGGTTTCTGGATTAAGAGCCCCTTTTTTTAGAATCTGTATGACATCTGCAATAGCAATCGGTTGACAGCGTGTTAAAAGCCATTTAGGCGCAATCATAACAGGGAGTTTTTCCACTAAATCACGAATGATTTCAAATGATGCACTCCCAGATCCAACAATAATACCCGCTCTAAACGTGGTTAATGGAAAGTTTCCTTTTTTCAATTCAACTTCAACATTTTTTCGTGATGTTAGGTGTTCGGAGAGTTCTTTCTCATTCACGATACCACTTAAATAAATAACTTGTTTTACGCGCGTTTTATTTAGCGCCTCTCTAAAATTAATGGCACAATTTCTTTCCATATCGGAGTAGTCAGAGGCTGCTGACATGGAATGAACGAGGTAATAGGCCACATCAATATCTTCAGGAATTTGAGTAAGGCTAGATGGTTCATTCAAATCAACTTCAAGAATAGAGGTGTTGTTCTGAATAAAGTTATGTGACGAAAACCTTGATTGATCGCGGATGCAACAAATAACTTCGTGTCCCTCTTTAATCAGCACTGGTAATAATCGCTTGCCTATATAACCCGTTGCACCTGTTAGTAGTATTCGCATGAAATCGTAGTTAAACTAACCAAATAATGCCTTTACGGAAAATTGAGAGGATAAGTTCTTAAAGAGCCTTTAAATCACCGTTTATAATATATTTCTTCTAGAATACTTGAATAATTAATAGCAATAATCGCACTTAGTCTAAATTCATAGTCCGTTAGTCAAAATTAAGTAACATTTCACATGTGTCACGTTAAATTAAGAGGTTAACCCTTAAAACTATAAGCCATGGACACAGAAATAAATAATGGACTAAAAGCCTTTTTGGTATTAGGCGTTTACTTCCTCATTGTAGAGGCACTGGGGGTTGAACATTCTACTTATTTGAGAATCTTAAATGTTTTTATTGTAGGATATTTTGTAAACAACAGCATATCCAAACGTATGAAAGAAGGTAAAAATTTTATTGGTTTATTTGCAAGCGCATTTGTGACCAATTTAATCGCTGTAATGCTTTCTACAATTGCACTAGCAGGTTACATCTTCTTTTTCCAAGGAGTAGAGCATATAAATTCTCTCGCACAGCCCCTCTTAGCAATTGGCTATTTCAATTTATCTGTATCGCAATTTGCGTTTGCAATCTTTGCAGAAGGGTTTGCAGCAGGGATAATATTGAGTTTTGGCCTCATGCAATATTGGAAAAACAAAATGGAAGGTTCAACCGTGTAAGCAAGATTTTGATTTAGAGTAAAGATGCTGGTAAATGCCAGCATTTTTTTTAGTCATCGGATGGAAAAAAGGCCTCGCTTTTATTCGTTAAAAACTTCAAGTATAGTTTGGATGAAAGGCCAATTCATCATGTATCCTCCTTCGAAAACCCCCACATTAATAGTTCCTATTTGCTCTGTTAGTTCATACCCAAACATTGGGTTAATAGCCTTAGAATATGTTAGGTTCAATTTTGCATCAAATTTACTAGGAGAATAACTATTTAGCAATTCGGTATAAACGATTTTAAAAGCATATGATGGAATGACACCGATGTATATTTTTTGTCTGTTTTTTAGTTTTTTACCATAGAGCAGGGGAGTGTTTAAATTAAACAAATGTAACACATTAGTAAAACTATTATCAAAAGCAAACCCATTCAATGAATGACCAATCCCCACCCTAATTGTATTTCCTCCATTAAATTGATGCTCGTGGTAAACATTCGCCGTGTAACCAACTTTTGGAATTAAAGTTTTTGAAGTAGAAAAGTTAAATCCTCCAGTATAATTCAGTCCCATATCACAATATAAGTGCATGTTTTGTACTCTCTTTTGAGCTGTTAAGGAAAAATTGAAGACAACAGTTATAATAATTAGTAGAATTTTCACGATTTATAAGATAATAGAATTTTTGTTCTTTTTCCAAAATAACTTTTGAATACAATCTACTAACTTAAAAACAAAGAAAGCGCTACATAGCGCTTTCTCTGGTGGTAATTTTGACTTTTAGTTGATCCTTAATTATTGACTGTATGCTCCATGTAAATTTATTTCCAGCGCAATAAATTCATTATATATTTGTTCGCACCAGGAAACAATTCTCTCAGCAGTCATCTCTTCTTGAGTGTCTTCATCCAATGCTAAACCACAAAACACACCATCCTCTAGTTCTGCTTTTGAATCTGTATGTAAATAACCCTCAGTGGGCCATTTTCCGATTAATGTACCACCTTTTTTTAAAATTTGTTCGGCAAGAATTCCTACACCGTCAATAAAATAATCACAATATACTATTTGATCACCTAAACCGTAAAGAGCAACAACCTTATTGGTGAAATCCACCTCACAAAATTCATTGAAGTTAGTGTCCCAGTCGCTTTGTAATTCACCATCAAACCAAGTTGATAAACCTATGATTAAATGGTCATATTTTTCAAGTTCATTTTTATCAAAATCAACTACATCAAACATATCAATAGTTAATTTATTACTTAGTGTTTCTTTAATTTGTTCAGCCGCTGCGGTTGTCCTTCCTGTATCGGAACCGAAAAAAAGTCCTATTCTCATATATGTAGATTTAATTCATTGAAAAGTTTGAGAGTGGGCCTTTTCGTGATTGTTGAAAATGCCGAATCGATATTTTTAAATCATAGTTCCTAATTTTTCCGATTTCCAATGAAATATTTTGTAGAAAATTTAGAAAACCTTGAGTTTCTTTTTTTGTAATAAGAACACTTTGCTCATTTTCATCGTTTTCTATTCTGAAGTTTTGATTTGGATATTTACAATGTGTTTTTTTACATAAATAGGATGACAACGCGGCAATAAGTTCTTCATAGCCTGAGTAACTCTCAATAAGAGCTTGCCCGGAATAGTTTAAGCTGAAATTAGTACTTGAGAATTCACAAGTCCAATTTTTATGTTTTAAAATATGATAGTTATTCATTAGTTAAATTTTCTAGACAAAACTAGAATATGATTCTTCCATCCACAATACCAATGATAAGGTATTAAGCTATAATTTATACCGTATATATGGTAATGAATATTAGTCGTTAGGTGGGAACAAAAAAAAGCATCAACACAGCGTTGATGCTTTTTTGTTATTAAACAAGTATAAAACTATCCTTTTGCTGCTTCAAAAGCCTGATCTAAATCAGCAAGGATGTCATCTATATGTTCAATACCAACGCATAATCTTAAAAGATCTTCTGTTACACCCGCCGATTTTTGTTCCTCTACGGTCATTTGTCTATGAGTAGTGGAAGCAGGATGACAAGCGAGTGATTTTGCATCACCAATATTTACTAATCGCTTAAATAATTTTAAAGCGTCATAAAATTTCTCTGCATTATCATATCCACCTTTAATTCCAAAAGTTAACAATGAAGATGGCTTTCCATTGCAATATTTTTGAGCAAGTTCATGGTATTCACTGCTTTCCAAACCACCATATCTCACCCATGAAACTGATTCATGATTTTCTAGGTGCTTGGCTACAGCTAAAGCATTATCACAATGTCTTTCCATTCTTAAGCTTAATGTTTCCAAACCTTGAATAATTTGGAAGGCTGCCATGGCACTTAATGAAGAACCTGTATTTCTCAACACAACAGTTCTTACTCGAGCAATGTATGCTGCTGGTCCAAAAGCTTCAGTGTAAACAACTCCATGGTAGGATGGCTCTGGTTCATTTAATTTAGGAAAACGATCTTTATGTTTTACCCAATCAAATGTCCCTCCGTCTACGATTACTCCACCAAGTGTAGTACCATGACCGGCAACATATTTTGTTAACGAATGTACAACGATATCCGCACCATATTCAATGGGGTTAATAAGTGCTGGAGATGCTACTGTATTATCCACAATTAACGGAACGCCATGTTGTTTTGCAACCGCTGAAATCGCAGCTATATCAGCAATGTTCCCAGCAGGATTCCCTATACTTTCACAGTAAACTGCTTTTGTTTTTTCGTCGATTAATTTTGCCATATCTGCAGGGTCTGCAGATTCTGCAAATCGAACTTCAATACCTAATTTCGGGAGCATATGTGCGAATAAGGTAAATGTTCCTCCGTAAAGCTGTGGCGCAGACACAATATTATCTCCAACCTCTGCAATATTTAAAATCGCATAGTTAATGGCCGCACTACCTGCACTTACGCAGAGTGCAGCAACTCCACCCTCTAATGCTGCTATTCGCTCTTCCAATACACCAACAGTAGGGTTCATTATTCTACTGTAAATATTACCTTCTACCTCTAAGTTGAAGAGATCAGCACCATGCTGAGCATCATCAAATTCATAGGCAACAGTTTGATAAATAGGAACAGCAACAGATTTAGTAGTTGGTTCTGATTGATATCCTCCATGGATAGATATGGTTTCTTTTTTCATGAAATAGTAGATTTAATTCGTATTATAAATGTATACTTTTTTTACTTAACCGATGAGATTAGAAGTGTAAAATATTCAATAAAGTGGAATCAACTATAAACAGTTGTTTTTTCATTTTGATCGCACTTAGAATCCGATTGAATCCAGATAAAGTTAGTTTTAATAGCAATATCCCTCCTTCATATTCAAAATTATGAAGGAGTACCTAAGTTACCTGTTTGAGGAGTTTTTGAAATCTATGATGTACAAATAGCGCCGGTATTAAGGGTTAAATTCGACTCTTTATTCTTGTCACAATATTGTGTTCTTGAAAGCCTTTTAGAATCACTTTAATGTTTTTATCCCTTGCACCATTGTTGTAAAAATCTCGAATTAATTCTACCACGTCATGACCGAGGTAAACAGATTTTTCAGCATTTATAGTAACTGTAGAACGCTCAGGTAATTGAGCAAATCTTTTTTTAATACGTGATTTATTTAAAAAGGAGACTTCTTTGGCTAAAACGATAAAAATTTCTTCCTCTTCATTTCGTTTTTCTTGCTTAAGTTCATATGCTTTCTTAGTGTATCCTCTAAGTACAAATATTAAACTAACAACTATACCTAAAATAACTCCTTTCAGTAAATCTAAACCAACAACACCAATTGTAGTTACAATAAAGGGAATGAAATGATACCTCCCCACATTCCACATGTTCTTAAACACAGAGGGACTTGCTAATTTCAAACCAATCATAAGTAATATAGCAGCTAAACTTGCCATTGGAATCTTGTTTAAAAAAACCGGTATGAGAATAACGGTAAGTAGCAAGAGAAAACCGTGGAAAATAGCAGAGAATTTTGATCGAGCTCCTGCATCAATATTTGCGGTTGTTCTTACAATAACAGACGTCATTGGTAAACCACCTATTAAACTAGATAATATATTTCCAATTCCTTGCGCTTTCAATTCTATATTTCCATCAGAATGCCGTTTAAACGGATCCAATCGATCTCCTGCCTCAATCGTGAGTAATGTAGCAATACTGGCTACTGCAGCAATGGTAACCGCTGTTATCCAAATATCTGGATTTGAAATAGCTGAAAAATCAGGTAATGAAAATTGACCAATAAATTCCCTAGCAGAACCTGAGATAGGCAATTTTACCAAATGATCACCACTTATTACTAAGTCTGGGCTAAACAAACGAAAAATCTCATTGATTAAAATACCAACAATAACTGCAACAAGAGCTCCAGGCAATAACTTTAATTTTTTGAGAAATTTCACTCTCCCATAACTGATTAAAATACCAAGAGAAACTAGAGTAACAATGATAACGCCAATATGTGCGAAATTTAGGGAATGTATAATTTCGTAGATGTAATTACCGTCTGCACTATCAGTTAAACTATAATTAAAAAAATCACCTTCATGTTCTTTATCGTATCCGATGGTATGCGGTATTTGTTTAAAAACGATGATTAAACCAATTCCACTTAGCATACCTTGAATAACACCCGTTGGGATATAATTGGAAAAGGAACCCAATTTGGCAAACCCCATTATTAACTGAAATACTCCTGCTAATACTCCTGCTACAAGAAAAGCTTCAAAACCTAAATCTTGAATAGCAACAATAATAATCGCAATTAAACTAGCTGCAGGACCAGAAACACTTACATGGGAAGCACTTAAGTAACCAACAACTAAACCTCCAATAATTCCTGTGATAATACCAGAGAAGGCGGAAGCTCCAGAGGCTACTGCAATTCCTAAGCAAAGGGGAAGAGCAACCAAGAATACAACCACACCCGAAACAATATCTGCTTTATATGAAGCACTCAACGATTTTTTTTTGTTTTCAGTTTGTCCCATGATCTTTTCACAAGATTTCAATCTAATTTATTTAAATAACGTGTTTGAGACAAAAAAAAAGAATCAAAAATTTCAATCATCTGATTTTGTGGAGAAGATTATTGAGAGAGGCTATTGGTTAAAATTTACAACCCAAAAGAAATTTATTTGACTGAATTATTATTTTTTTTCAAAATGAAAATTTTATTTTCTTAAAAATTAAATTAAAGATTGAAATATTCATTATTTAATATAAATATCAATCTATTACTGTATTGTGAGGCTTTTGTGTTTTATAATAATTGGTATATATTATAAATATATTGGATAATTTTTTTTTAAAAATGTTGAAAACATTGTTGAAAACAAAATTAAAAAGTTAATTGATTGATTGAGAATAAATTATTTTTGTGAAAAAATTAAATATCATGAAAAAACTACTACTTTCAATTTTATCAATAATTTCTTTAAATGTTTTCGCTCAACCAGATGTTAAGTTTAACATAACAAGTGACTGGGGTACTGGGTATTGTGCTAACATAAATATAACACCGGACCAAGGTTATGACGACTGGGAAATGGTTATAAAGGCTCCCGGAGGAATAAATAGTTTATGGGGGGCTAACTCAGTTCCAATAGGTGGAGGTGAATATAAAATCACTCCATCCCCATGGAAAATTCCAATAGCAACACCTTTTGAAATTGGTTTTTGTGGAGGTGGTTCATCATCGGATATTGAAATTATCTCTCAAAGCTTTACTCCTACTGTAACAGAAGTTATCTCAGAGGAAATTTGGATTGGAGAGAACAGTTCAGCTTATTTGAATACAGGTAAAGAATATTATATGGTCGGGATCAATAAGGATGAGCCAGAGGCAAGTCTGCACGTTGGAACAAATACATCCGCGACTTCGACTTCCATTGTTATAGAGACTGAAGGATCGGATAATGCTGAAATTAATTTTCAATCAGGAACAGGAGTTTCAGAATTGAATTTTCAAAATGGTGATTTATCAGATATATCAAGCTTAACTTTTTCAAAAAATGATAATGGGGCAACAATGTCTTTTTATGATAAAATAAATAGTGAAGAGGTAATTAAAGTTGTGGACGGATCTCTTTATTCTAGAGAGGTGGTGGTACAAACTGACGCTTTTCCAGATTATGTTTTCTCCTCTGATTATAACTTAGCTAGTCTATCAGAAGTTGAGGCCTCTATCGATTCATTAGGTCATTTGCCTGGAGTTCCGGCTGCTGAACAGGTTGAAGAGGAAGGAATGTCTCTTTCTCAAATTACTACCATTCAAATGGAAAAAATTGAAGAATTGACTTTGTATTTAATTCAACAGCAAAAAGAAATTGAGGCGTTGAAAAAAGAATTAAATAATCTTAAAAAGTAAAGTGATGAAAAAAATATTAGGATTATTAGTCCTATTAAGTCTTGGAAATATTAGTTTTTGTCAGTCTCCTTGTGAAACAGGCACTTATACTATGAATCATTCTAAAATTTCAGTTAAGGGGGCGTCAGAAGTTCAAAATATTAGTTCTAGTTTTATATCTTTTGAATCAAATTCTGCAAGTTCTCCTAGTGGAATTAGATTTGGTTCTTTTCAGACATATACCAGAACATCGTGGGATATTATCAATAGGAAATATACCCATAAGCAGGCAGAGTTTAAGTTTTCACATCCAAATATTAGAAATGATCAAATTCAATCTGTATCAGTTACAATAAAATTAATGAGGCATGCAAATGAAGATGAGTTTGGTGATAATCCTGTTATAACCAGTGGAAACGGAAATTATGGATTAACTGTAAGAAAGTCATCATGCGGTAACCAAACTTGGCCTGGCAATATATACGACTGTTTATCTAATGGTTCCAGTAGTTTGACGAGTTTCGTAGGGCAAAAAAATATTACAACCCCAAGAGGATCCTACATTACACAGACATTTACTTTAAGTAATTCGAATATAAATTTCATGAATTCTTCAGCTCAAGAATTTTATATACAGATAATGGCCATGGGTGACAATGTTGGAGGTTTTGTTGTTCAGTCTGTATCTTCTGTAATTACTTACAAAAAACCTCCATCTGTGTCTTTTTCTGCTTCAAGAACTTCCTTTCCTGCGGGAACATCTATCAACTTTACTGATAAATCAACAAGTTGTCCAAATTCATGGGTGTGGAGTTTTCCTGGAGCCGTTACTACTAGCTCAACTTCTCAAAATCCGTCTGGCATAAAGTATAATACTCCTGGTAAATATACTGTTACATTGAAAGCGAAAAACGGAGCTAGTTATGTTACGAAAACTATTACTAATTATATTACAGTAACAAAGGGTGTGGAGGCTAATGCTGGTTCTGATAAGATTGTTTGTAGATCAGGTTATTCTAGCGGTTCGAATGGTAGTGTTACATTATATGGGTCTGCTTCCTATGGTACTTCACCTTATAGTTACAGATGGAAAAGAGGAAGTACAATAATTGGATCCTCTTCAAATATAACTGTGTCAAACCTTAGTTCAAATACAGTATATACTTTAGAGGTTACAGATAATAACGGAGTCAAAAGTACCGATAAAGTTACTGTTAAAACCCAAAATCCATGGGTTGATGCTGGATCAAATATAAAAGTTTGTGAAAATTTAGACTTTCAGTTAAATCCGTCTAGCTCAAGTGGTGTTTCATATAATTGGTCGCCAAGTATTGGATTAAGTTCAATTTCTACAAAACGCCCAGTTGGTAATTTACCAAATTCTCAAGACTATATTTTAAGAGTTACTGATAATTTAGGTTGTAAAGACTTTGATGTTGTTAGTGTAATAGTATCTAATAATTATCCTGTTGCAAATGCAGGCGAAGAAAGAACCATTTGTTCTCAAGCTAAAACAATTTTAGGAGGTTATCCAACAGCCTCTGGAGGTAGTGGCTCGTATTCATATATTTGGAGTTCACCAAGTGGCTTTTCCTCAACTGAAGCTAGTCCTGAAGTTGTAGTGAACTCTACAGAGTCAATTACTGTTACTGTAAATGACGCTAATGGATGTTCTTCAACAGATGAAGTTTTAGTTTCCACAACTGAACTACCAGATGTGGACGCTGGTAATGATGTTGTTGTTTGTTTTTCAGGGACTAAAGTTATAGGTGGAGATCCGGCGGGAAATAGTGATTATGGTATTTTATCATATCAATGGTCTCCTATGGATGGGCTAGATAATTATGACATTGAAAATCCGGAAGCATCACCTATAAATACTACAAATTATACATTGACAGTTACGGATGTTAATGGGTGTAGTTCAAGTGATGATGTTCTTTTTACGGTGAGTAAACCCCAAGTTAATTCATTAGGAGATAAAGATATTTGTTTTGATGAATCTTCCGGTGTTCAGTTGGCTAGTGCCTCAACTGAGGGGTTTGGAGATTATTCATACGATTGGCATCCAACTGATGGAATTAGTGATCCAACTAAATTTGATGCTTTAGCCAAGCCGTTAGAAAGTACCTTGTATACATTAACTGTAACTGATGAAGCAGGATGTACAGCAAGTGAAAATATCGCGGTTACGGTTAATTCTTCTAAACCAGATATTTATGCAGGTGATGACTTAATTCATTGTGAGGGAGTTCCAATTGGATTGGAAGCTACAGTTTCTGGTGGGTCAGGAAGTTATGATGTTGAATGGACTCCTGAAACTAATTTATCAAGTAATTCAATCTTGAATCCGATTTCAGACGCTTCTGAAAGTATGACATACACTCTGACAATAAGAGATGCTAACGGATGTGTTTCAGAAGATGAGATTGGTGTAGAAATATATAATAAAATTGATGTTGAGGTTGCAAATTTAAAGTTATGCGAATTAAATTCATCAAAGCCAGATGTTTCAATATCCTCAGGTGATCAACCTTTTACATGGGATTGGAGTGATAATTTTATAAACGTTAGTAATAACACATCTTCTCCAACAATGTCATTAAAATCCCCCATTACTGAAGATTCTGAGGAAAATGTAATCATAACAGATCAAAATGGGTGTACGAAAAAAGTTGATTATTTGGTTATGAATACAGGTTATATTTGGGGTGTTTCTCAGATTGAAGAAATTTGTGGTGAATATGAAGATGTAAATGATGATATTGTTGCATATGAAAGAATCCAAATGTCAAGTTCTTGCTCTGAGGGTGTTACAATTAATGAATATGCTGAATTGAATCTTGAAGCTGGAAATAAAATTATATTAAGTGACGGATTTTCAGCAAAAAGAGACTCTAAATTTAAAGCATATATTAAGTCTCAATGTAAGCCATGGAGTGTTAGCACTGAGGAGGTTGACCCTATTAGTTTTGAATATGAAATTTATCCAAATCCATCAAATGGTGTTTTGAATGTAAGAATTTATGATAATGATCTCAATATGAAAAACTCAAAGATTAACTTATATAATCTTGCAGGGGAACTGATATTACAAGAATCAATTAAATCAGGAGAGTATACTTATCAGTTAGATTTATCTAATATTGGCTCCGGTTTATATTTTACAGTTATCAAAATAGATGGAAAATCTCATTCTCAGAGAGTTTCAGTCATTAAGTAAAATTAATCACACCCTACTTCTAATATTAGGAGTGGGGTTTTCTGTCTTTTCTCAATGTGATATTAATCCTATAGGTCTTGATTTAGGACCAGATTTAGCTCTATGTGAGGGAGATGCTATAGAGTTTCGTTCCAATATTCATGACAATCTTGGAGAATTTAAATTTGAGTGGACCTCATCGAAAAATGAAGTTTTTAATACTAAGTCAATATTAGTTACAGATTCGGGGTATTATTTTTTTACTGTAGAAAACACATCTGGATGTATTGAATCTGACACAGTTTACGTTTCTAAAGAAGAGATACCCTATCTTGAGATTCAAAATCGATATAAAATATGTGATGGTGATACTCTAAAGGTGTTAAATTCAATAAATACAAAAGATTATTTTTTAGATTGGGTTGATGGCTCAGTAGAATCTGATAATATAATAGTGAATCCTGGAAACTATGAATTTATTATTTCAAATGTTAATTGTATAAATATTCAGAATTTTGAAGTAGAACTTCATAAAGTTCCAAAATTGGATGACTTATACTTGTGTGAAGATTTAAATGAAAGTATTTATTTAGACTCTATAGATTTAAACATTTTTCAATTTGAACACATTGTTTCAGGAGATATTTTTAGAGATTATATTTTCAAAACTGGACAATATAGAGGTGTTACAAATGAAGGCTGTGTTATAGAGACCCTAAAGGTTAAGGAAAAATGTCCGTTTAATTTATATGTTCCTAATACGATAACACCAAATGGAGATGGAGTTAATGATGAATTAGAAATATATTATTCGGGGTTGTTAAATTTAGATTTAGTTCTATTTAATCGATGGGGAGGAAAATTAAATGTTTACAAAAGTTCACCCTCTACCTGGACTTTTGATACTTTTCCTCAAGGCATTTATCCATGGCTCATAACATATGAAATTTTAACAGAGGGAAATCAAATTGTGAGAAGATACAAAAGAGGTGTTTTAAACGTTATTAGGTAATATCTAACCTATTTACTTTTTAAATGAATATACTTGTTAGTTTTTTACTTTAAGAATGGAAAAAGTCTTAAAGTAAAATAACTTAAAGAATAGTGATTAATTATTATAATAAAAGAAAACAAATGTAGAATTATACTATACTGATTTCCATCTAAGCTTAAATCTAATCAAATTGGTGCTCATACTTTGAAATGATTAATAAAACGGGGGTGATATCAATTTTTAATTATCTCTTTTGTTAGGATTGAGGTTAATTAAAAAAGGTGGTAATAGTTGAACTAATTTTCTTTCGATATATTCTTTATTTCTATTGTATTTTATACCTAAAAAAATAATGATTATACCTAAAATACTCAAAGCAATTGGGAATAATAAAGAATCTTTAAATACTTTGAAAGCCAAATGCCCTATGTAATAAAAAACACCAATCGAGCCAAAAATTATAAAGACGCGCCTTTGAATGATTACAGAAAGAAAAATAAAAACAAAGTTTATCAAACAGTAAAAAAATTTGTTTAATTCACTGTCACTATTTAACAAAGATAAGCCTCCCCAAAAAGCAAGTAGACCAAATAAATAGCCCCAAAAAGCAAAATCATCTTTAAACTTTCTATCAATAAAGTATGAAAATAGAAGTAATGCTAAGCCAAAGTATATTGAAACCAATTGTTTTTGCTCCCAACTAAAGTCTATACTACCTTTAAGAATAGGTGTTAAGTCCATTGATAAATACCATAATGAAAACGCTATCGGAAAACTCAAAAAAGGAAACCGAATGAATTTTAAAGCAATAAAACCTGCAATAATTGTGGCTATTTCCATGATTATCCAAGAACCCCTAATCCAAACATGATAATCCTGGAAACTACCTTGAGAATCTTGTGGCCAAAGGTCAGTGTATTTTTCAATGCCAAAAATGATCAATGGGACCATCCATATTGACACAGTGATGAGAAGTCCTCCTGCAATAGTAAGTTTTTTAATAAACCAAAGATGTCGCCCAAATATCAAAAATATCACAAAATAAATAGTCCCAAGAAAAGATATTCCCAAACCACCAATGCTATCCCAAGCCTCAGTCATAAACCAACCCATTGAAGACATAATTATTAATGCTCCAAAATAATAGGCTAAGTTTTCTATGTTGAACTTTGATGAGTTTTCTTTTTCAAGCTCAACCCAAATTTTTTTTGCGGATATATTATCTAATCCAGCTTTTGAGCATGCATCTAATAATTTTGATTTAGATATTTTCATTAAAATAAAATCTAAGTTGAAATATGATTAATTCGGTTTAGGTTTTCTTGTGTGAATTTTTGTTCCAAACCATTTTTAATGGTTTAGTTCTTATTTTTATCACCTCTTTCAAAGAGGGTTCTTTCTCTTTGTTCAATAAATAGTCTTCATCCTTGTGGAAGTTGTAGATTAAATCTTTAGCAATGTACTTGTATGAATTCCATTCTGTTTTTATTTTACGACAATGATTATTGATAGACCAGATTTGAAATTCATCACTTTTAAAAAAATGGAATACATCCTTCTCAAGATTATATGAATTTCTTCCGATACCACTTAAAATTCTCATTGAAACAGTTTGCCACTTTAATCCAAAATTTATCCACCATAAATAATCATAAAGTGTAGAAACTTTAAATGGACATTTTTTAACAAAAGGGGACAGGTAGTTGATTATTTCATCAGTAAATTTATTAGTGCCAAGCTTTCTAGAAATTACGAAATCTAATATATTTTCATAATTACTGAAAGCATCTTTTGAAATAACAGTATATTTCAATTTATCACTACCAAATAATTGATCCCCATGCTCTCCGGTAATAATTGTATCATTACTGTAAATATTTTCATAAATAGTCCCATCTATTATTGTGTGGTTCAGATGTTTTTGAATGACATCATTATAAAAGGATGGATATTCCTTTATTGATTCCTTAGAAAGTAGAACTTTTAATCTTGAAATGTCAAATTGATTATCTAATACCTTTAGTATTGAAATTAAGGCTACTGTTGAATCAATTCCTCCAGACCATAAGATATTGAGCGCTTTCTTATTTTGAAATACGATATCTTTTGCTCGATTTGTGCAAATTTCTTCAAAAGATAAAGACGAAGTGGATACTGGAATTTTATCAATAATTTCAAACTCAAATCCAGACTCTAAAGTTTTTGTTCGATCGATAAGCGTCGCGCCAAAAAATTGACAACTTTTTAAATAAATAGGGTTTGCCAATCTTCTGTATTGGTTGAAAAGCTGTTTTTTAGTTAGGTAGTAAAGAGGGGAATCAAGATTTGGTGAAAATATCATTCGGTTGATTCTTACAAATTGATAAATAGAGTTTGAGTTTGTTTTCCAAATCTTTTAGTTCGAAATCTTTAATGGAATGAGTGAACAATCCAGTTAGGTTGATTTTATCTTTCTTTCGCGTTATTTTAAATAATGGAAATCTTTTCTTAAATATCCAAAAGCCATTATTAACGGCTTCAATTAACCATATATTTTTACTTTTTCTTACTTGATATACTACCTTATATTTTTTTATTTCTGACCCATATTCGTAATTAACAGTTTGCTCTCTCTCCAGAAAATCTTTTCTTTCAGATTGGCACATTTTGTTAAAATCGTTCAAAAAATTATTAATTATTGAGTCTATCTGATGATCTTTCATTATATCAAAACTGTACCATTAAACATTGGATGATTTTTTTCCGATGAACCAACTGAGGAAAAAATATGTAAAGGAATAGCTATCAAACTTTCTTCAGGATAACTTTCAAAATGATGAGGGCACATAGGTTCCAAAATACATATGCTCCCTGGTTTTAATTCAGTTGCTATGCTTGTATTATCCATACCTACGATACTTTTTGCTCTCCCAGAAAGAATTAATACAACTCTAAATGTAGAATGTATATGATGTTCTTGTTCTCTACTAGATGGAGGCATTTTTAAATACTGTAATGTTGGATCTCCTAATCTAATAGGTGAAAAAAGTTGTTTAGTTGAGCAACCATTAACATAAGGGAGAGTTGTTACTCCTTGAAGGGAGATTACGGCATCTGGATGCATATAACCTCTTAAAATAGTAGCTAAATGATAGCTTGAAACTTCACAGGGACCTTTTTTAACAATTGCATTCTTTAATTTTTCGTCGAAATAATAAACACAGTCTCCTTTCTCAATTTGAAGTTTGTGATTTCCTATAAATGTTCTAAAAAAATAGAGCTGATCTTCGTTGGATTCAAAAATATCTGACTGTTTTGAATCAAAATAGTGAGCGCCAAATAATTTGTTTGTCATATTATTTAAATTTCAAAAACATATAAATTTTGTTCAATATAATGTTAATTTTCTTCGATTAGTATTTTATTGTTTGTTATCTGCAAAAGTTTTACCAATTAAAGAAAATAATATTTAGAAAATGATTTTTGAGTAGAAGAGATAAAAATAAATTCGGCAATTTATTAATAACGCTTTACGATTAGTCTACAGCTAAAATCAATAGAGAGATCAATCACTAGATGATTTAGCTTCTAAATAAAGTTTTGAATACGTTATTATATTAAATTGATGATCGTTCTCTTTTGTTTAAAGAGTATTCAATAATTGAATTGTTTACCTATTTTAGGTATCCAATCTAATACCCCTTCTTTTTCATTTTTTGAACAAACTCTTCACCTATTTTTTTGCCCCATTCTTGGCCAATTTGCATGGATTCTTGGGTTATTAAAGGCGTACTTTGAGCAATTTTTTTTCCGACAGGTGAACTATAAAAGTCTATTAATTCCTGTAATTCTTCCTGATTTAAATATTTTACGTAAACAGGTGCTAACATTCTAACAAGATCGTTTATTGAGGTTTTTTGAAATTCTTTTTCAAGTTCAACCCATGTTTTTTCCTCCACGTTAGAATATTGCTCTTTAAACATTGTAAACATTTGTTTAATAACCGTACTATAGGTTTCTTCACTACCTGTTACTTTAAACATTGTTTTTAATGTTTTTACATAATTTTCATCTACTTGTCCAAATGATACAGAATAAGAAGTAATAGTTAACGCAATAATTAATATAATTTTTTTCATAATGCTAGTTTAAATTGGTTTTTTAGTTTTTAAATTAAGAAACAAATTTCCTGGAAGTAGAATAGGTTTATTTCAAAACAAATTTATTTTCCCGAAGATAATTAAAAGGGGAGAGCCCACCCAAAGCTTTGATATATTCATCAGGATTCTGATATTTTTATAGGCGCTTTTGCAAGCGAGCTTTCGAATTATAAAATATTATATTTTGCATCAATACAAATTAAAAGTTTCTTTTAAACAGATCACTTAATGAGTTAGTTGCTTTTTATTTTTTTGTAATTGATTCACTTCTTTTTTTAATGACTTCCAGTATCATTTCATTAAAGTCCTCAAGTATGAAGTCAGCCCACCATTTGCTATAAAAGTTAAGATTAGTAGTTATTCTATAGGTGCATGATAAAGTCACTAGATTGGTATTAAATCCAGTATTTTTAATTTTATAACCACCCTCAATAACATCAAAGTACCTGCCGCCTATCATGACATGTTCATCTAGTGTGGAAGGAGGAATTGAATTAGGATCCACGTTAATATCGTAAGTAAATCCATAACCTTCCTTCCAAGATTTTATTTTTTCTTCGAATAGGATTCCCTTTTCCCAAGTTATGCTCCTTACACCACCTATGTGTTCTTTATCAAGTTCTCCGTCTAGCGGCTTTGGTATTCCAATTAGGTGGATGAAATGAGGTTTAATTTCATTTGGGTTAATATTTTTTACGTTTTTTATATTTTCCCAAACTATAGACTTATCAGCGCTAATTTCTATGCTAGTTTTTACAGTATGAATCTGATTTTCGGGTTTAATATTATTTTCCAACAAAAGAAAACCTAAAGGAACTAACAATGAAAAATATAGCTTAGTGCCTTTGCCACTATTTTTAAGTTTTATAAGTCTGTATATAAAGGCTCCTACAGTTCCTAAAGCCAAGAAAGGTGCCACAATTATGGTTAAACATATCATTCCCTCAAAACCAAAAGCCCAAGCCAAAAAGAAAAATGTCATTGTTATTCCCCAAGGGAGAATTAAATATGTCTTATATGATTTAAGCTGTTCTTTTGTCGAAAACAAAACTGGAATAGCACCGAGAATTAACGGTAAGATAAAAATATAAGCAATTGATACATTTTGATGATAATGCGTAACAATTAGCATTATTATAAATGCATAGAGGACTCCTATTGTAAGGCCTATCAAAAGTGTTTTAATTCTGGATTTTGCCATTTTGTTTTAACCTAATTGCCACTAATATTTACTATTGACTGCGTTTCAATGCATCTTTATAGTGATAGATACTGACTATTCTATTTTAATTATATCTTGAAAATTAGTTGTGCCATCCAACTTAATTGCGACAAAGTATGCTCCTTTTGGTAAGTGTCTTATATCTAATTCTGTCTTGTTCTTTACGTTAAACATATTTTGTCCAATTGCATTAAAAACAGAAGTTTCCATTTGTTCGTAATTAAGTTTAGACTTGATTTTTAGTATTCCATTTGTTGGGTTTGGATAAACGAGAACGCTATTTCTTCCTGTAATCTTAGTAGAAACGGATGAATTATTACATTCAAGCGAGTGCTGTTGAAAAAACGACCAAAGTAGATCAGTAGCGTTAATATAGTTCGAAACAGAATCGCCTATCGTAGTTTTTAATCCTCCTGGCCAAGAATGACCACCATTTTGAGTAATGTAGTATTGCACTTCAGAATTACAATCGCAAGATGTCCATTTAATAAATGTGTATTGAGCGTTATGAACAATGGTATCATTTAAATGAACACAATTACTAATTTCTGCCCAGCTATTCAACACTGAATCTTGAGGTGGATTGTAATGATTTGAGGGGCCATTACCAATACCTCCGTAATATGGAATATGTGCATCTTTATAGGAATGGAAATCAATTACAGGGACAGCACGGAAAGGATTGCAATCAACCATAGCCATTGATGCCGCAACAGGTGCTATAGCTGCTATTCTTTCTGGTAATTCGCAACCTAACCTGTAGGACATAAAACCTCCATTTGACATTCCAGTCGCGTAAATACGGTTAGTGTCAATTGCATATAAACTGATTAAAGTATCTAATAATGCATCAATAAATCCAACGTCATCCGCATCAGAATTACTCGCATATCCACAGCACCACCCAGCATTCCAAGAACTAATATCTAAAAGTCCCCCTACAACTCCTTCGGGATATACAACTATAAAGTTTTCAGCATCCGCTTTTGTACTTAACTGTGATTGATATTCAATATTATAGGCATTTCCAAACCCACCATGCATTGCAATAACCAATGGGATTCCACTTGTTCCATCATATCCATTTGGTAAATGCAATAAGTATGTTCTATCTATACCATCATGGGGAATGCTATCATATTGAGCATAGCTGGATATTGAAGTAAACATTATCATCAATAGAACGAGATAGTTTTTAAATGACCATTTATAGACATTTGTAATGTCTAAACAATCGAGTTTATTATCTGCGATTTCTTTCACTGCTTCTATGAAACGTTTACGTTAATTATCTCACGAATTTATAAATATTTTATGTTGTTTGTGTAAAGCGGTGGCTTGAAGCCTTTTTCTAAGAGGGTATAGATCATATTAAAAGGAAAAGATGATTACCCATCTTTGCATATTAGCCAAACTAACCGAGTTTGCGAATTACAAAATGCTAATCTTTTGCATCAGTAAAATGGAATCCTCTAAGTGAAGTAACGAAGTTTATAAGATCTTTTTGTAAAAAAGTCGAACTAATTACCATAGTGTTAGTCCCTGTTTGTATGTTGATTCTATGAATAAAATTCTTTCTTCTTTAATAATTTAAAAGCAGCTTACTTTACTCTTAAAATTCTAAATTTCCCATCACAACTTTCGTATGAAATAATGTAAGTTTCATTAAAATTATCATCATCAGAATCATAATTAAAAATGATTACATTTCTAAGTTCTTTAAAATCAATATCACCTTTAATCGACTTTATGGTTACAGGGTTGTTTCCAGTGTCTAGACAATTCATTCCTTTTTGCTTCACTATTATTTGGTATTCTGTATGCTGGATATTTTGAACTGAGTCACCTTCCACATAAGCTCCATAATCATAAGATTTGTATATGTGATCAGAATCAAAATTTACACACCCATAACACTCTTCAATACCACCTTTAGTAATAACATATGTTAATCCGACCTTGCCTTCTTTGGATATGTGAATTGATATTTCATTATCCTTATGTAATACCGTGAAACTATGAATAAAACCAATCCTTTGTTTTGATTGGTAATTCGAGTATAATTCTTCAACTTTAAGATTAGTATTATTTATAATCAGAGAATCATTATTGATAATTTTTAATGGTATTTTTTCCCTTTTCAACTTTTTTAGTTTGTAAGGATAAAACTTTTGATATCTGGAAATATCACCATTTTGATAAGTTAAAATACTTTCGATATCACCTACTAAATTGTATTCTTTATATAACCCGTTCTTTTTATTTCCTATCGCTCGAATCTTTCTGTTTTTGTAGTAATAAACTTCATTTCCAATTAAAGTGTCATTCTGGTAGAATCCTTCATATTTAAGATTTCCATTTTCATAAAACTCCATAAATATACCATGCTTGAGACCTTTTTTGTAATACCCTTTTTTCTCTAAAACATTACCTTTATAATATTCATAAAATAGACTGTCTCTTTCTCCATTTTTATAGAATTGTTCGCTATTAACGTATCCTTTGGGGCTATAACAGCCAAGGAATCCGTTAAGAGTGTCATTAATATAGGTTCTAATAAAATTAACTTTTCCATTTTTGTTATATGAATAAAATACTCCTTGTTTCTTTCCTAAAGAATCCTTTTTCCCTTCCTTTAATTTTGGAATTATTTTATACACGGGATTAGATTCAATTGACTTCACTTGGGCATGTAAGTGCTGAATGACTAGTAATAGGGTAACATTGATGATTAATAGTTTCATAATTACGGCTAACGATTAATATAATTATCTCACGAATGTATAAATATTTTATTGTGTTCATGTAAAACGGTAGTTTGAAGCCTGAGCTTTTGACGCGTCCTACAAATGATATTTAGAAAACGATGTTTGGAGGAGAAGATATAAAAAT
>CEUM01132036.1_pt1 | contig 91467 bp, 78 predicted proteins | sample 356421 | NCBI WGS metagenome assembly CEUM01 (sample SAMEA2622716, study PRJEB7988) | marine metagenome | biome: marine biome (ENVO:00000447); feature: surface water layer (ENVO:00002042); material: "saline water (ENVO:00002010), including plankton (ENVO:xxxxxxxx)" | depth 5 m
TCAACGGGCTTCAACTTCAGGGAGCCCTTCTTGGGAATATTGGTCAACTGCGCGATCAGGACATTCATGCGCCCGACGATGTTCGACAGCGAGTCGAGCATGTCTTTCTGGAACTCGGGGTCATCGATGTACTCACGGGCGTTTTCAGCGAGAAGGGATAACGGATAGACCTGATTTTTCAGATCATGGAGCACAAACGCAGCCACCTGTCCGAACCCTTCCATATCCCGGGCCTCGGCCAGTTCATCACCCAGACGCAGATTCATGAAGATGGCGCCCACCTGACGGGCCAGCGCGCCCATCAGTTCCATGTCTTCCTCATCATACTGTTCGACCTTGTTGATGGGACTGGTCAGGAAGATGATGCCGAGCAGGGTCTTGTCCGAAAAAATGGGAATCACGAAGCGGACGTGTCCGTTGGTCAGAAATTCCTTGGTCGCCTCGGCCATTTCGATATCCGGCCCGGACAGATCAAGAATGGACCGGCTCTGTCTGAGGTGATCCACCAAAGGCGCTTTTTCCGGCAGTACAAGTTCAACCTCATCCATTTCGTGGAAGTGCACAGGCGAGAAATCTGTGGAGTGACGCCCCTGCAGGAAAAGACTTCCACCGACAACACCGAAAGTTTCGCAATAGTTTATCAGGATATTATCGTAGAGTTCTTCGCTGCTACGAGCGCGGGTCATACGCTCGGTGAAATTCTTCCACTCGATGCGGTAATCATACTTTTCGCCATAAAAGTTGCGCTGCACCATGAGCCGCAGTTTGCGCCTGACGGTTTCCGACAAGGCCACGACCACCAATCCCAGTGCGGCGAGGAAGCCGATGACGAGGTAGGCGTAGGTGTGGAAGTCGCTGCCGAACAGCTTGATGCCTTCCCCGACCAGTCCCACACCCAGCAAGAAAATACCGGCAAAGAGTACAAGGAATGACCGGTAAGCCAATTGCCGGGAGATGGTGATGCGCTCATCACGCCCCCTGCTCCATTCCGAGTACATCACCAGCAGCACGCCCACGATCACGCCGAACGCGCGAAGCGAGAGGAACTCCATGTCGATGGCCCGGAAGATCATGGACTGACTGAAATAGACCACCTGTGTCGAGAAGACCGCACCGGCGCCGACAATGGCGAACTTGATCTTCCACTTGGCTCCATGCGGTGCATTGGCGATGGTCGCTTCCAGAAAGTAGAGACCAACCACCAGAAACAGCATGACCTGCATGTAGAAGAAGAAGGATATCTCTTCCAGATACAGGATTCTGTCGATGGTGAAATCAGGCGAGTAGAAGAAATCTCGGACCGGGAAAAAGAAGACCATGGCTACCGGGACAAAGGAGAACAGCAGGAACAGCACTTGCTGTCCGCTCATACGGTGCCAGGCAAAATCGCGAAAATAGCTGAGACTGAACAGGAGGAAGGTTGGACAAAGCAACGCCTCAAAGTAGAGGGAGGCATTCTTGTACATCAGGAATCGAGCAGGATAGGAAGCGGCCAGCAGGTCGCACGCCATCATCCCGCCAAGCACCCAAAAGGCGACAAGGAAGGAAAGGCTGCTCCATTTTCGGGTGGACCTGTAGACCACGTACAAGGGGTAACAGACCACCAGAAGCAAGGCGAATATTTGCAAAACCAAACTCATCATTATTCAGAATCCTTCAATACTTCTCCATACGACATTTTTCTCAGTATGCAAAATATTTAGTGTATCAACCTAGTTCCATTCCAGTCGTTCAGCAGACAATAAAAAAAGCTTCATGCTTTCACCGCCGATTCTCAACGAATCGGAAGTCACACCGCCGGGGCACCCCACCCCGACGGAAGAAAACACGAAGCTACTGCACTGAGCTTCCTGGTACACACGCATCGCGTGCTATGGTCGAATCATACGACTCCTTGCTGCTCGCCCCCTAGTAGGTCCAGGAAAGAGTCAGTCCCACGGTATTTGATGTGTAATCGCGGGAATTTCCGTTCTCTTCATTGTTTTTCAAGCGGTAAGACAGCGTCGTGTTCAGAGACTCGGCAATCGCATATTGCAATCCGGTTCTCAGGAAATAATAGGTGTCATAATCATCATTGACGTCAAACTCTGCATACGCATTGCCGACAATGGTCAGCCTGCCCGTGAGGTCGTGACTGATATCGAAAGAAGGACGCCAGTAGCGTCTATGTTCGTCATCAGCAGCACCGCGGTAATCATTGAAACGCAGGCCGATATTCCAGTATCCGCGCTCATACTGCTGTCGCAGTTCGGCACTGTGGGAGTAAGTCTCCTGCGTATCCGCGGACTGCGGATCCTCGGTGAAATCCATTTCCGAGTAGAGCTTACCGACCATGGTGCCTGACAAGGCGTGAGTAACACCGATCTTGTAGGGATTCCCCTGATCATTGGAAGCCGCGGATTCGTACTCCGTATAGGTGGGGTACCAGATGGCCTCCACAAAGGAGTCCTCCGCGTAAGTATACTTGGTTCCAAGGGTCACATCGTAGCGATCAAATCCGCCCTCTTCCACGAAACGAGCATCCTGTTTCATGTATCCGGCGCCTGTGAGCAATTCCCACCTGTCGGTCAGTTCGTGAGTCACATCAACGAATGCACGTGCGTTGCGCTTGTCGATATTGCCTTCTTCGGAGTACCAGATGTCGTTGAACTCGGCACCGGTGGTGAAGAAGGTCCGCTCGTTGAAATCGAAAACAAAGTAGGGTTTGACAGTGAAGATGTTCTGATCGGTGGTGCCGTTGGTGGTCTCTCCATCCTCCAACTCGCCGCGGGTGGAATCTTCATACTGTTTCTTGAAGGTGTCGGACACTTCTACGAAGAACAAGTCCTTGATCGCTTCCACTTTCAAAAAGCCGTCGAGGTAATGGTTCTGCTCATCGTCACGGACGTCGTCCATGTATTCCTTCAACTCGAAGTCGTAGGAAAGATCCAGAAAGATACGAGAATGATCATATGTAGCCGACAATCCTGGCTTGACAATAGCCACGGTGTCACCCTTGCCGCCGTTCACTTCTTCCACGTTGTCGTTGTATTCCGTAGTTGCGGAAATACGCGGTTTGAACTGGAAGTCAGCGGCCTGGGCCGGCAGGCACAGAGCCAGGACCAGCATAGCGGCTGTACATTGAATCAATATAGCTTTTTTGGAGAGAGTCAGCACGTGCACCTCTAGACGTTTAGCATATGAAAGTAAATTTCTTACTCCTTACTTGTATTATGCGCTAGTTGCAAGCGCAACTCCGCTCAACCTCTAGTCACTGCCGAAGAGCAACCGATAGGCCCAACCGCGCCTGACCGGTGGTCGGTCCTGCGGTTGATACCCGGTTCGGGGTCGGGGCGGAATATCGCCATCCCCTTCTTCGGCTGATTCAGCAGGTGTAACCGGTTCAGGAGCAGCGGGCTTTTGCGGCGCAGGTGCAGTCTGTTGTTGAGGAGTCGGCTGGGGGGCCGTTTCTCTTCCAACACCGCGAAAATTCGACGCATTCATATTGAAAAGCGCCTCCAGTTGCTGCTCGATCCGGGATACCTGGCGTTCGAGTCGTTCAAGACGTTCCACGTTCTCAAGGTTGGTCTTTTCACTGTCCCTGACCAGATTCTTTTCCAGAAATTCGATGCGCGATTCGACACCCCGTATCTGCCGGAGGACCTTTTCCGCCCTTGGCGGGAGCCGCTTGGCTCCAATGGGGTTCTTGCCGGAAACATGTGTGCCGGGCTTCTTCGAGGGCTGTGCGCCCTGGTGTCGTTCATCCGAAGACGACGGAGCACTCGACTGCCAGTATTGGCGCTCGAAATCCAGCTCCGTAACGATATCCGACACATCCGCCTCATTGACGGTGTTCTTCTGATTGGCAAAGGAATCGATCAGCAGATAGTCGCACAAAATATTAATCAGCCTGGGGATTCCACGACTTTGCTCGTGTACGAGATACAGCGCCTGATCAGTGAACTGGACAGCGTCCCTGTTTCCGGCGCGCTCCATGCGATAGTAGACGTATTCCTTGACCTCTTCGGCATTGAGAGGCTGGATGTGGCACCCGATCTGAATACGCTGGCGCAGTTGCAGCAGTTCAGGCGTATCCAGTGTCTGCCGGAGTTCAGGTTGCCCGACGAGAATGATCTGGAGCAGCTTGCCGCCATCTGTTTCCAGATTGGACAGCATGCGTATCTCTTCGAGCAACTCGGTATTGAGATTCTGTGCTTCATCGATGATCAGGACAGCCCGTCGACCAGCCGCATATTCATCGATCAGAAATTCGTTCAAGTCCCTGATCATGGTCGCCTTGCTCCGCCCTTCGGTTTCGAGGGAGAAGTCGTCGTTGATCATGGTCAGCAACTGCTGCGAATCGGCCTTTGTGTTAAACACCTTGGAAAGGGTGACGTTTTCAAGATGGCGATTGATAAGCTCCCGAATCAAGGTGGTCTTCCCTGCACCGACCTCGCCGGTCAGCAGGATGAACCCGGCCCGCTCCTGAATGCCGTAGCGCAGATAGGACAAGGCCTTTCCATGGGTCTTGCTCATGAAGAGCAAGTCCGGATTGGGCAACAGGTCAAACGGCTTTGCGTTGAAACCAAAAAATTCTTCGTACATGAATACTCCGCCTCGTTAACTCAGTACGAATGGTAATAGCTGTAGCTATACGAACTACTATACCCGCTGCGCATGGCTCCGGTGGATGCCTGCGAAAAGACTGCACCGATAATATTGGACCCGCTCAGGGCTTCCATGGTGTCACGAACCTCGTACTGGGAAAGCCGCCCCTCCTTGACCACAAGGATGGTGGAATCCACCAAGCGCGACAGGATGCGCGTTTCGGCAAAGGGCAATACGGGCGGGGAATCGATGATGACGTAGCGATCCGAGTAGCGATTCTTCATTTCCCGAAGGATCATTTCCATACGCTTGGATGACAGCAGTTCGCCGGGATTGGCCGTGGGCGTGCCTGCCGGAAGAAAGGTCAGCTTGCCGATACCCGTTGGGACCAGCGCCTTACTGATATCCGTGCCGTCGTTCAGGCAATCAGACAGACCGTAGGTGTTTTCCAGGTTGAGAAGATGATTGACACTGGGCCGCCTGATATCCGCATCCACCAGCAAAACGGTATGATCAAATTCATGAGCAAGACTGATGGCAAGATTCGTGGCCGTGACCGACTTTCCCTCGGCAACAGTACCACTTGTGACGAGCACCGTGTTGTGGAAGCCGTTCTTCTTGCTAAGACGAACAAGGTTCTGCTTCAGCTTGCGAAATTCCTCGGCCGCCGGTGAAACATTGTCATTCATGGAAACCAGCAGATGCTGCCCCTTGACCCGTTCTATGGCCTCGGCTGTCACCGAGCTTTCCACCAGCTTTCGATTGATGGCTTCTTCCGAAGGGGGGTCAAACGTTTCTGTCCTGCGTGTCGAATTTCGCATTTGGGATGCCTTCTTCAAGGCTTCTTCTATTCTGCTCATGCTGTACCCCTGATGGTTAGCTGATAACGCTGTATCTGATGATTTGGATGAGCTGGTCCACTATGCCAAGGTGCAACACTTCAATAACCAGAAAACTCAACACGACAAACAGGCCGAAAGCCCCGATAGCGTAGACGCGCATATTGATGCGCCGCTGCTCACGTTCAGCCTCGACGTCCTTGATCTTAGGAATGACAGCCAACACCGGCAGCCCGAACTTGCGCAGATCGTCCACCGTATTGATTGTCGGATTAATAAGGTCGAGCAGTATGATAAGGCCAATGGCGAACCCTATACCGAGAACCATGCTACCGCCGATTATGAGCGGTCGGTTGGGACTGGACGGTGAAGAGGCCACCACAGCCGGGTCCAGTACCCGAAACGACATGGACTTATCCTGCAACTCCATCTCCTTGGAGACCTCGGACTGACCGTAACGGGAAACAAGCTTTTCATAGATGATGACTTCATTCATCTTCTTGCGTTCCAGCTCGGCCAATTGGGTTCGCAACGTGGGAATCTGCTTGAGAATCTCGTTTTCACGATCGATCTCTTCTTCCAATCGATTCTTGATGCTTTCCAACGATTCCAGCTCAACCTTGACGCCCTGATATTCTTCGGAGCGATAAACCGAACTCAAATCACCGGACCCACCACTTCTGAGCTGGGCCTTGGTCTGGGCAATGGAATTCTTGAGCTGCACGACCTGCGGATGGCTTTCCGTGTACTTGGTGCGCAACAGCTTGAGCGACTTTTCCTGCTCTTCCAGCTGATTTCGCAGCGGCGTATTCTGCAGGAGAATGCTGCGCGATGTCTTGAGCGCGTTGATCTTGATATTGACCTGTGCAAGCTCATCTTCGGCCCGTTCGATCTTTCGACGCACAGCCCCTTCATCGGCGCTCAGCATCTTGCCGGATTCGGTCTTGAACGCATCGATCTCAGCTTCTGCCGCATCGATACGATCCTTGAACACCTCGATCTGTTCAGCCAGGAACTTGGTTGCCTCAAAGGATTCCTGACGCTTGGTCGAGGTGTTTTCCTCAATATAAAGACGGGTGAGCGTATTAACCACATCACGGGCCACGAATGGATTCTTATCGGTGTAGGAAATGGTGATGACACCGCGCTTTTCATCCAGTCGGATATTGACGTTGTTCTGGTACGACTTGATCAGATTATCCATCTGAGCCTGCGTTTCCATACCGAGGTCAAGATCCAATTCCCTGATCATCTTCGTGAGCATGGAACGGCTGAGCATGGTCACTTTGATGGCCTTGATCTTCATGTCCATGGACGGCGTGATAGCAATACCCTTGACCAAATCGCTGATGACGTTTTGCTCTATGAAGACAACGCTTTCTGAATTGTACTTCTTGGGGATGACATACGCCACGATGATCGCGAGGAACATCACGGTCAATGCAATTGCGATGAACAGGCGCTTCCTTTCGAGGACGAGTTGCAGGTAGCGCTTGATATCAAGCCCATCCTCCTGCTCGTGGTAGTCGGCAGAGTGATTCTTCATCATGTATGAATGTCCTAGAAAAAGCTTTCCTTGGCAACGATATAATCTCCCGCATGGAGCTGGACGTTCTGCTTGAAGTCGCCCTTTTCCAGCAGTGCCTTGGTCTTGACCTTGATTACCTGTTGCTTGCCATCTTCGGTACGGACAATGGAAATTTCATCTTCATCCGCGTACTTGCTGAAATCGCCAGCCTGAAGCAGAGCATCCAACACAGTGAGCCCTTCAACGAAGGGGATCGCCTGCGGTTGATTGACTGCGCCGATGACAAAGACATTTCGGTCATACTTGACCGGCAGGAAAACCGTGTCTCCCGGCTTGAGCTGAATATCCTTCTGGAAATCGCCACGCTTGAACAGGCCGGAGAAGTCAGACATGACCTTCTTGCCATCGCGATACACATAGGACTTCTCCAGGTCGGCTCCAGCCAGCGAACCGACTGAGGCAAGGACATGGAGCAAGGTGGTCCGCTGAGACATTTCATATACTGTTGGCTCGACGCCACCACCCACAACATACACACGACTGTTCATGCTCTGTTGCAGCGAAATATTCACGATGGGGTCCTTGATCAGCCGCTTGAGGCGCTTCTCCACCTCTCCACGCAACTGACTGATGGTGAATCCGGCAGCCTGGACATCATTGATCCCCGGCATGGAGATCATTCCGTCGGGACGGACAAGGACCTGCCTGTTAAGGTCATTCTCGCCCCAAATGTGGACGAAAAGCGTGTCGCCTTCGCCGATAATGTACTCTTCGGCAGAAGCTGGAGCAGCAATAAACAATACGGCAACCAACAGGAATAATGAGAAATGTCGCACGAGTCCCCCTTTGATGTGATTTGGGCTTCAGATACCGCTAGCGGCCCATCTTCTTGAGCATGACCGACACAGTCTTGAACATGATCAACAGATCGAAGCTCAGGGAATAGTTCTTAATGTAATACAAGTCATAGCGTAACTTTTCAATCGCGTCTTGAACTGATGCACCATAAGGGTAACGAACCTGTGCCCAACCGGTGATGCCGGGCTTCACGAAATGACGCTCAGAGTAGTACGGAATGATCTTCTTGAGCTCTTGTACGAACTCAGGACGTTCGGGGCGCGGCCCTACCAGGCTCATGGAACCGAACAGCACGTTGACCAACTGCGGCAGCTCGTCGATGCGCGACTTGCGCAGAAAGCGACCCAGCTTGGTTATACGGTTGTCATTTTCCTTGGCCCACACCGCGCCTGACTTCTTTTCGGCATCCTGACGCATGGAGCGGAACTTCACGATCTCAAAAGGCTGGTCGCCCTTGCCCACTCGCACCTGACGGAAAAAGATCGGTCCCGGTGAATCCAGCTTGATGGCCAGTGCCACCAGCGGGAAAAACGGGGTGACGATGATCAATCCGATGAGCGAGAGGACGATATCCATCAGTCGCTTGATGAAGCGGCGGATACCGATGATCTTGAAACCGCTGGCAAAGATCAGCGCGCTGGGACGGATATTTTCCAGCATGAGGCGCTTGTTGACGCGCTCATAAAATTCGGGAGCATCCATAACCTCGATACCGCTGAGCTTGCAGCTCAACACTTCCTGCAAGGGGAAAGCACCGCGGCGTTCCGACATGGAAACAACGATGTTGTTGGCCTTCAGCTCTCTGGCCCGATTCAGGATATTGAACGAAGGTGATTCCACCTGTGCCACGGGATCGTCATAATCGCCGGGTTCGCATTGGATGAAATCGCTGAATTCGTACCGTCCGCCAGAGGTTTCAGCCAATTCGCGCATGTCACGGGCCAAATCGCCGTTACCCACGATCAGGACTCGCTGCATCACGCCCGGGATTCGACGCCAATGGGTGGAGCCAATAATCCAGACGGAGTGCAGGACCCCAAAGAGACAAAGGATCATCAAAACGATTTCTTCCAGCTGCATGAACAATCCGGCCTTCCAGTAGATGACGAATGCCACATTGGTGGCAAGAACCATGCTCATGAACAGACTGATCAAGCCTTCCCTGCGCGGGTCGCGACTCAAGTACATAACCATGTGCACGATGAATGAGGACAAAAGGATGATACCCGCCAGCACTGCCAGATCGTAACAACGACCCTGGCACACTGCGAGCAGTTCACTGAAATCGTTGAACACGAACAAGGAACTGAAAGCGAGTGCTATAAAAAGGAATATGAAGTCCTTAAACATTCTTACTGATGCGAGCGTAACCATATCATCCCTCCCGTATGCTTTATCCGTTTCCTAACGAATCGAGCATCTTGCGGGCATTTTCAACATTATCACAGTCCGAACAGTCGACGACCTTGGCCAGTTCTTCCCTGGCCCTGTCCTTCTTCCCGGCCTTGGCGTAGGCATACCCGAGATGGTAGGAGATCGCCTTGTTGTCAGCAGCATTCACTGCCGCCTTCTCCAGAATCATAACCGCTTCATCCGCACGGTCGTTTACGGCCAGTGCGTAACCGAACGTATCCAGAACCGCGGTTTCCCACGGAGCCTGCAGATACGCATTGTATGCAAGTCGCAACGCCTCTTCCTTCATCTTGGCATCTTCCAGGTACAGCATTGCGAGGTTGTTCAGGGCAGGGACATATACTTCAGAGATATCCAGCGCCTTCTGGTAGCTTTCGATGGCCTTGGAGTTGCGTCCCATACGCGAGTAGACATCACCCTTCAGGGAATGGGCCTTGTAGAACTTGTCGTTGCGCTTGATGGCTGCATCAAGGTAGGTCAACGCCTTGTTGTCTTCCCCACCAGCCATGTGACGCTTGCTGATTTCCAGCAGCAGATCAGGCAGGGGACCACAATTCTCAAGTCCACGTTCCAGGGCGGTCAGTGCAGCCGAATTATCTGATTGACGCAGGTGGATATCGGCCAGAACCAGATACCCCTGAGATTCCTTGGGAGAGAACTCAATCATCTTTTCGGCTTCGGCCATGGCTGTTTCAAATTCGCCCTTGAGGACGTACACGCGGGTCCGCATTGCCAGGCCAACACCAGGACGCTCCTTACCGATCTCTTCACTCATGGCGATGACTTCATCGTACCGCTCGTGGCGGAGCAGGGTCCGAGCCTTAACATTGCTCAGGAACGGATCATTGGGATGCTTGGCGAGACCCTGATCAAGAATGGCGAGTCCGGCTTCATCCTGCTTGCGCTTCAAGAGACTGCCTGCATAGGACAGGTAAGCTCTGGGATGGCCCGACTCCAGGGCCTTCTTGTACAGCTCGACAGCCTCATCGTGCTTGTCCAGCATATCCAGAACCCCGGCCTTGCCGATCAGTCCCTGCATGCTGCCCGGTCTGTTCTGAAGCAGTTCATCATACTCGGCGATGGCAGCGTCAGGCTGACGGGTTGCCAAATTCATGGAAGCGAGCATCAGGTACGGCCTTGATACGCTAGGATCGGCCTCCTTGGCCTTTGCCAGATACTCACGGGCTTCATCGGCGTTATTGTCCTGAAGAGCCAGCCGAGCAAGAAATACGTATAACGGGACATCACCCTTGGCACCGGTCAGTCCATCTTCCAGCACGCGCTTGGCCTGCTTCTTGTTGCTCTGACTCAGGTAGAAAGATGCGAGGACGATCTTGGGACGAAGAGCCTGGGGAGCGCTGTCCATGGCTTGACGAAGCGCGCTTTCGGTCTTGTTCATGTCGCCACGTTCATATTCGAGAGAGCCGATCTTGAGATAGGCACCAGTGAAATCCGGGCGCTCTTCGGACGCCTTCTTGGCGTATTGCAGAGCCTTTTCCGGCTCGCCCTTGAGGGTGTAGGCATCACTGAGGATGACGCGAGCCGTCACACTTTGCGGATCAACTTCGAGCACCTTCTGGGCTTCGGCAATGGATTCATCCACGCGGTTCTGCTGAAGCAGAATCAGACTGATCATCTCGCGGGCGTTGATGAACTTGTCGGAACGGTCGGCAGCGATGCGGAGGTTGGAGATAGCGGTCTCCAGATCACCCTTGTTGTAGTAGCTCAGTCCAAGATTGAAATATCCTTCGAGATCGGGATGGATGGAAACAGCTTCCAGAAAAGAGTCAATGGCTCCCTTGAAGTCGCGCTGACCATAACGAACCAGTCCCTGAATCTTGTTGCCAAAAGCGGTATCGGGAGCGGTCTGCTTCAGTTCGTCTGCAATGGCCTGAGCCTCGTCGAGACGGGCCTGAGCGATATATGACTTGGCGAGCGCATACTTGACGAACGCGTCATCAGGATGATTTGCCAATATCTGATTGAGGGTGGCCTGGTACTTTTCGAGATCGCCGGCAGCCATTTCTGCGCGTGAACGATAGAGCAACGCATCACGATGATTTGGGTCATCCTGGAGGATGGCTGCGACCAGGTTGTCAGCTTCTTCCTTGCCGTCTTCGAGGGCGATGAACTGCGCCAATGTAAAGCGGGCATCATTGTCGGAAGGAGCCACTTCCACGGCCTTTTGCAGACTCTGCAACGTGTTGGGCTTGTCACCCAATGCCCAGTAATTCTTACCCAGCAGTTGATAGGCTTCCGACGACTCAGGGTACTCCTTTATATAATCCTTAAGATACCCGATGGCGGCATCGTATTCCTTTTCATAGGAATTGATCTTCGCCATATCGATCAGAACGCTCTTGTCGTAGGGGTTCTGGCGAATGTACTTTTCAAAATTGCTTTCGGCCTGAGAAATCTTGCCGGTCTCCAGATATGCCTTGGCCAAACCCAAACGGGCTTCCATGGACTCCGGCGAATCTTCGAGCACGGTCTTGTAGATGACGATGGCTCCCTGGTAGTTGCCTTCCTTAAGGTATTGATCGCCTTCGGCCATCAATTCGGAAACATCTTGACCACAGGCAACCATGGTGAGGGAGAGAATCAGTATAAGAATGGTGGCAAGACGATTCACTGCAGACTCCAGGGATTTATGGTTTGAGTTAGGGAAAAAACAATCAATAGAACACTCCATCCAAGTTGGTCCCCTAAATGCTATAACCATGCCAGCCACCAATGCACAAAATAACCACAATAAATCGATAAGTTACATATAATTCCCCTACTTTATAATTCAGAAATACAACCATGATTGTCCATGTTTTCCAGACTCTCTGTCTCGGATCCTTTACACTGTAAGCGTCACCGACAGCTGGCCAACACCGAAAATCGGGACATCTAACAGTCTGCATACATTAGATAAATGACATTACCTGGAGTGGCTGGCGGCTCTTGCAGACGCACTTTGGGAGTGCTTATTTTGCACTAAACATCCAATATAATGTGATAAAAAAATAATTTTCAACAACTAGTCACCCACATTGGGAGGACTACCCAATCGTTTTTCCGCCATATACCGGGATATCGCCAGTTGTCAGGTTTTCAGACAGTCGCAAAATGCAGTGTCTTATTTTTCCAGACACCTAATCCGAAACGCCATCCAGAACTTTTTTTGCCTCATCCCGACTCTTTTGCGCCAACTTCTTTTTAGCATTTGTCACAAACAAATAATGCCAGACGCACGATCAACTCTTCACAGAATTTATCGCCCGCAGTCGGGTTACAGAGCCATTTATCAACTATTGAAAGGAGCTGGAGTCGTATTGCTCAGAGAGTACCACTTCATACGATCACCGCTCTCTTTGAAAGAGGTGAACGCATGTCTGTTTTTTCAGGACTAGCAGCATAACTTGCTAATACAATGGACAAAAATCACTGGCAGGTGTACATATAGAAAAGGTTTAATCTATCAAGTGCCGTAATTACAAAGACATGGGACAACCATATTCATTAGGTGGAAAAAACCCTAAAACATGGTACTGTTCATGTACTATGTAATAAACTGGAGTCTCGATGATATTCACCATTGCCCGTCAGAATCTGTTTCACGACAAAGTGCGGCTGTGCGTCACGCTGACCGGCGTGGTGTTCGCTGTTGTTCTGATCACGATTCAGGTGGGCATTTTTCTCGGATTCACCAAGACCATCGCCGCTGTCATCGACAACTCCGGTGCCGATGTCTGGGTGACCTCCCGAGGAGTGAAGAATTTCGATATCGCCCTGCCTCTTGACGAGCAGAAGTACTATCAGGTCCTTTCCAGCCCCGGCATAGAGGAAGCTTCCAAGTTCATCATCCGCTTTGCCGACTGGAAGCGCCCGGACGGGTTGCAGGAATCCATCGAAATCATCGGATTCGAGACCGGCAAAGGAATGGGCGGTCCCTGGAATTACGTGACCGGTTCTGACTCGATGCTTGAGCTCAAGGACGCCATCATCATTGACCAGCTGTATATGGAAAAGCTGGGCATCGCCATGCTGGGTGAAACCGTGGAGATCAACAAGCGCAAGGCCCGCGTGGTGGGATTCACCCGCGGAACCCGTTCATTCACCACGTCCCCGTTTGTTTTCGCCTCCCTGAAAACCGCTCGCAACTACACCAATTTCGATAGCGACGAATTCACGTACGTCCTGGTCAAGGGAAAGGAAGGTGTCAGTCCGGCAATGCTCAAGAAGAGCATTCTTGCCAACGTCAACAACGTGGACGTCTACACCACACCGGAATTCAGCAAGCTGACACAGGACTATTGGATGTACAGCACCGGCGCGGGCGCAGGATTGCTGATTGCCGCCTTTCTCGGGCTCATCGTCGGAACCGTTGTTGTGGCCCAGACACTGTACGCCACCACTCTGGACCACATAGCCGAATTCGCCACACTCAAAGCCATGGGCGCACCCAATTCCTATATTTATAAAATCCTCATTGCACAGGCCACACTCAGCGCCGTGTTCGGCTACCTGCTCGGCATTTGCGTGGCGAGTATCGCATCCAACATCAGCAACTTCTCCGCCACAGTCATTCTCCTCCCACCGGAACTGATGATCAGCATGTTCTGGCTTACGCTGTTCATGTGTGTGGCTTCAGCCTTCATTTCCATTCGAAAAGTGACCCGCCTGGACCCAGCGCTGGTTTTCAAGGGGAGATAAGCCATGCCAGGCAGTGAATTCCTTACCCTCTCCAACATCACCAAGCATTTCGGTCCCAAGGATAATCGGACCTATGCCCTGCGTGACGTCTCCCTTTCCGTCAATACCGGCGAGGTGCTCCTGCTCATGGGCCCATCGGGTAGCGGCAAGACCACCCTGCTCTCGATCATGGGCTGCATACTCCAGCCCAGCGAAGGGACCATATCCATCGACGGCACCGACATCTCGGGCATGCGGAGCAAGGACCTCGGCAAGGTCCGACTGGACAACCTCGGATTCGTTTTTCAGGAATACAACCTGTTTCCGACTCTCAACGCCATCAACAACATACAGGTGGCCCTCAATCTGCGCGGCATGAACAAGAGTCAGTCGCACGATATCGCCATGCAGAGTCTGGAAGCCGTTGGTTTGTCCGACAAGGCCAAAGCAATGCCCGACACATTGAGCGGCGGGCAGAAACAGCGTCTTGCCATTGCCCGAGCCCTGGCCGGACAGCCCAAAGTCATTCTAGCAGATGAACCCACAGCCGCACTCGATTCGACCAACGGGCGTATGGTGGTTGATCTCATGGCTTCACTGGCCAAGACAGGCGACAGGGCCGTGGTCATCGTGACTCATGACCCTCGCACCCTTGAATTCGCCGACCGCATCGTGACCATAGAGGATGGCCGACTGCTGGATGAACAGCACTCAGCCGACCCGAGCAATACGAGGTAAGCATGAAAACACTATTCGCCATCGTCATTCTTCTCATAGGGACTGCATTTTTCATCCAATCCCAGTACCCGCAATGGCTTGCCGACTATCTCCCCTCAACGGAAGAACGGTCACCATCTTTCGAGAATGTTCCCATTCTGGAAGAAGAGTCCCCATGGATCGCTGCCCATGGCCGGGTCGAGCCTGTCTCCGAAGAGCGCCGGCTGGCATTCGAAATCAGCGGTCTGATCTCCGCCGTCAATGTTCGTGAAGGCGATCAGGTCAAGAAAGGTGACGTTCTCGCCACCCTGCGTGACGAAGAGCGCGTCGCCAACGTCGACACCGCCAAGGCCGAAGCAGAAGCACGCCGAGCCGTGTACGACAAGCTCATTGCAGGAGCACGTAAAGAGGAAAAGACCGAGGCCTGGAACAAGGTGCAACGCCTCAAGTCGATCATGGACAACGCCCAGCGCGAGATGAAGCGCCGCCAGCAACTGCTCCGCGACAACCTTATTGCCAAGGAAGAAGTCGACCGTGCGGAAGTGGACTACCGTGTAGCGCAGCGGGAGTATCAGGAAGCGGTACAGCGTCACCTGATCACCAAGAACCAGTCACGCAAGGAAGACATAGCCCAGGCATGGTCGGAATACAGCGCGGCCTTGAAGAAGATTGATGAAGCGGAATCGCAGTTGGAAAAGACCCGCCTCAGAAGTCCGGTCGATGGCACCGTCCTCAAGAAGCATCGTCACGCTGGCGAAAATGTCTCCATATTCTTTGAAAGTCCGGTCCTGACAGTGGCTGACATCAGCGAATACCAGATCAGGGCCGAGGTGGACGAGAAGTTCGCCGCCCGCGTCAAGATTGGGCAAAAGGCCTATTTTACGTCCGACACCTATGGCAACCAACGGTTCAACGGCAAGGTAATCCGTGTTGGAACCATGACAGGCAAGAAGCGTATCGACACCGGCTCTCCACAGGACAAGGTCGACACCAAGGTCCTTGAAGTCATTATCCGGCTGGACGACTTCACAGGGCTGATCACCGGCCTGACCGGCGATGTGTTCATTCATATCAATGGCAAGAACGCCATACAGGGAACCGTCGGGAGCAGTTCATGAAGATTCAGGAAAACGCGCTCGCAGCTCGCGTCGCGCCTTTCGCCGTGTACATGGCATTCATAGCCGTGGTGGAAGGTGCGAAACTCCTCGGCATGCCTGCCCCGTCGCAGGAAACCATGAACTGGCTGTATCCGCTCAAGGCCGCTCTGGTTGTTGCCACTCTGTTCTTTTTCCGAAAAAGCTATGACGACTTTGACTGGGCAGGGCTGCGCAACGCACGCCATACGCTCATCAGCATCGTCACCGGCGTCGTTGTTTTCGTTCTGTGGATCAATCTGGATATGGACTTTGCCATTCAGGGCGAATTGACGGCCTTTGACCCCGCCACATTCGGGGAAGGAGGCACCAGATGGATGATGATAGCCAGCCGGGTGGCCGGAGCTGCCCTTGTGGTTCCCGTCATGGAGGAGCTGTTCTGGAAGTCGTTTCTGGCGCGGTATCTCATCAGCAAGGATTTCACCAAGGTCGTTCCCGGCACGTTCACCCTGTTCAGCTTTGCCGGAACAGCCGTCCTTTTCGGGTTGGAACATCAGCTTTGGCTGGCAGGCATGGTCGCCGGTGTCGCATACAATTTCATATACATGCACACACGTTGTCTGGCGCAATGCATTCTGAGCCACGCGCTGACAAACGCCATCCTCGCCGGATACGTTCTGATCAGTGGGAACTGGTACTTCTGGTAGACTCTCAGCCTAGAGAAAGGATTCCAGCGGTCGCCGATAGGTGCCGTACTTGATGCCCCTGCCGAATCCGACCCGGAAGAACAGCACCGGATTGGTACCGTAGAATCCCGGGAAGAGATCGTCACATACGGGCCAGACTTTTTCCAGCAGGCGTTGATGCTTATCGCTGAATGACTCCGGCCCTTCCAACAACCAGCGCAATCGGAACAACGCAGGAGCCGCGGCAGGCTGAAAACGGATACCGTTGTGGGTGAACGTCAACCAAATTCGCTCCAACGCCCGGCCAGCTTCCAACAGCGACGCCGTATCCGTTGAATCAACGGAAAGGAAACCGACACCGCCGGACTTGCGAATGCCCATGGCCGAATGCATGGCGACCATGCGGCCGACGCCAACGGTATTCAATGCAGACATAACCTTCCATGGTCTGGTGGCTTTCATGAACTGCTCGCCAGCCATGCCCGCTTCCAGGTTCTTCAGCGGCAGGCCATCACGGGTGCTCTCGGCTTCGGACTGGGAAAACCGGATCATCTTCATGAGATGCTCATGCAGCCCTCTATGTTCAGTACGAATCCGGTCTGCCCAGAAAACGGCCTGTGAAAAATCCTTGAGCTGCTTCTTGTCATTGATCCATTGCAGGCTAACACCGGGGCAATCCTCAATGGTCTCCTGCATGCGCTGCCACACCCCTGCCTCTACTGCCCGTGTCGAATACGGTTTGCGATTGGTGACACGCCGCCAGATGACATCGTGCAATACGCTTTCGCCAGCATGATCATCAGGCGAAAAAGCCAATCGCGCTACGTGTTCAGGGTGGGATGTAGGCATCCAGTTGACCCTAGCACCCAAGCCGCAGGCTCCGGCAGCGATGGTCATGTTCTCAACTGCCGCACCACACGCAACTATGGTGGCGGCCTGCTGCACATTGAACAGGCTATCGTCGGCAGCGCTCTCCATGAAGATATCCACGCCGGTATCACCCTGCTTGAATCGCCATGGCTGGACATTGTCACCGGATGGAGCCTGCATGCCGGCCCGTATGATGTAGTCTGTCTTGGTCTTGAAAGGCGCTTCAGCCGACGGCTCCTCGGGCTTGACCGGACCGACAATCGTATTACGATCCAACAGATAATTCTTGATCAGCCAGATTTTTGCACGCTGGAGAGGATGGCGGTTGCCGCCCCAAAGACGCCCTTTGACCAACTTGCGAAGATACGGGTCGAATTGCAGATAGTACGGGGTCTTTTTCACGGCTTTTCGGCCAGTGATGATACGAACTGCCTCAGTAGCTGTCAGCGACGAGCACAACCAGCAGGCCGCACCCAGTGAAGGGCCACGCTTTTCAAGCAGGTCGACAAAATCCATGTCGATGTATCGGACATGGGTCGGACGAGGCGCAAGCCCTGCGGCAAACTTGATGACCTTATCCATGTATGGATCGTCATCGGATATGTCGAAATACTGATCAAAGGTCATCCCGCCCGGTGCAAAGACCAGAAGCGCGGAGCTGAAACCCATGGGACCGGCTGTGACTACCGGGATGCCCAATTCCACGGCGCGGGTAAAAACCATGCGCCGGATTTCAAGCACGAAAAAGTCGAGCCCATCAACGACCAGATCCACCCCGTCGAGGAAGTCGTCCACATTGTCCGGGGTAATACCTTCAGGATACGTGGTGATATCGAGATACGGATTGACCTGCCGGGCATTGTCGACCATGGCCGCCAGTTTTTCCCGACCAAAGTCGGCAACCTGTGCCCCGTACTGCCGATTGATATTGACCGGATCGAACCGATCAAAATCAGCCACTTTGAAACGACCAATGCCTGTTCGGGCAAGGGCAATCAAATGCCCGCCCCCCACGCCACCAAGACCGGCTACGGCTACGGTGGCATCCTTGAGGCGTGCCATTTCATTGGCGTTCAGCAGGCCCAGGTTTCGGCAGAATGCCGTTTCGTGATAGGCTTCAGCGGAGTTGAGAGAATATGCTTCGAGAATCTGTTTCGTGCTGTCTGACATCACTGTTCGCTCCGGAAACGGGTTCACGGCGCTAGTGAGTAAAACCGCTCTCTATGCCGTTGATTTCGTAATAAATCATTCTGAACAGTTGCTCCTGATCTTCCGTCATGGTCTCAAGCAGTTCAGGACGCTTGGTAATGAATCCCTTCACTGTGGACATATCGAGAGGCAAGGTACGCTTGATGGGATATTCAATATTCGGATCGAGGATGACGTTATTGACCTTTGTAAAAAACGACAGCAGATCCGTATCAAAATCCGCTTCGCCATAGGCATCGGTCATCTTCCGCTCATAGTTATCCATATCGACACGCAAGGCCACTGCAGGGGCATCCACCCCTTCATACCACTTTTCCTCTCCGAAGTCCTCGAACAGGAAAATTTCCTTGTAAAAACGGACGTGCTTGGGATTGACCATGATACAGACATCATCCACATCCGTCATGCGCGCATACCAGAAGAGCGCCTTGGCAAGGTAGGAGATGAGGTTGATCCACCGGCGTTGCTTGGGGGTCGCCAACGCACCCACTTCAGCTATGTTTCGTCCCTGATTTCGCAGGGTGTCCAGTTCTTCCTTGTACACTGCATCCATGGGCAGGCCGAAGACCGGCGTATCCGGGATATAGGTCATGGTAGAGAGGACCGACAGGTAGGACTTGAATACGAACACACAGGTGGTGGGGAGGAGGCTGTGAATACCATATGCCATCTTCGATGGGTGTGGTTCCTTGATATAGTTCGCGGCACGATACGCATCGTAGACAATACCGAAAGCCTGCTCCAGTTCTTCCTGGGTTTCAGCTATCTTCATTGCCGGACGATCAATACCCTCAAGCTTGTTCTTGATAAGCGATGATCGCCGTATGCGTACAGTGCGTCTTCTTTCTAGGCCGCTTTCCATTTTCTTCACTTTTCCTTTTTTGACCATTATGAATCCTGGCCCCCGGTTACTCGACCATCATCCCTGCAAGACTGACGCGCTGTCCGTATGCGAATCCCCCTTCTTCCTCCTGGAGCCGGACTCATTCAAAGCCGACTCCTCCTCATACAACTATTAGGACAAGTATACTCCACCAGCCACAACGGGTAAAGCTACACTAAATATTATAAAGCCACTCCTGCCGATTAAACCCAGGCTGAGTCATTACCGGACATATACTGGAGCAGTTGCTCGTCATCGGCAAACACGTGTGAATCGGGAAGGCTGTCGAGAGCGGCATCAAAATCGGCGCGTTCCATGCCCATGAGGCGAACGATAACGTTGTTGTCCGTGCCGTTGCCAAGCACTGCCTCGACATAGGTGTCAGGAGCGCCATCCACACCGAACTGACGCAACGCTTCAAATTCCACACCGTCTTCAAGCTTGAAGCCGTCATTGGCAAATTCGAAATCCTTGACCTCAACTATGGCCTGACCTTGTGAGAAGGTCTCTTCGTTAAGGACGATCACATTGGATCCACCGCCAGCGGAAATGGAATCATACCCACCGCCACCGTAAATGGTATTGTTGCCCTGCTGACCGCCAAGCTGATCATTTCCGTGACCGCCGTAAAGGATGTCGTCACCAAAGCTACCAGCGATGACATCATCGCCATCATTACCGTAAATGATATCATTGCCGCCCATGCCGTTGAGCATGTCGTTTCCTGCTCCACCATTGAATTCATCATGACCAAAGGGGTTGCCGCGAATGGTCCAGGGTTCGGGATCATTTTCATCGACATCAGCGGGCCGGAGCAGGAAGTGATCACTATCAAGAGCGCCTGCACGACCAAAAGCGGGAGCCGGGGCAATTTCCGGATAATCATAGGAAGGAACTTCGACGTCTGGACCGGAACCGTCTGTAGCCCCACCAGTCGGGGCGCTATCGGTTTCGTTAACGGCTTGGTTAACCAGAAACAGCTCTGTGTCACGAGCTGCGAAAAATTGTATTGCCTCGCCACTTCCATCCAACCCACCGTCGCCAGCATCGAATCCGAAATTATCGCCACCAACCAGACCACCAGCATCATCAAAATAGCCATTCAGTCCGCTGCCACTCACCACGCCGTCAGCAGCGGTTTCTTCCGGTTGCCCCTGAGACATCAGGAAGACATCACCAGCGACCAAAATGCCATCATTAAGCAGTACATCAGGAGGCGTTCCAGCTTCCACCAGCGATACATACCCCTTGAGGACAGCGGTTCCGCCATCGTCACCAAGAATCACAAGGTCATTTCCACGCTGTTCGATCAGAACGGAATCCGAATCGAATCCGAAGACCAGATTGGAATCAGCACCAACGGTATATACCGCGGTTTCTCCTGATTCGATGACGACACGTATGGACTTGTCCTGGCTGTTTTGTGTGGAATCTGACATGGCGTTCTCCCTTCATTTTTTACCCGTGTGCCTGTGACAGGGGCGGGCGGATCATCCTTTTACTGATTTAGGATAATTAATAGTGAGCAATTATTGCGCCAAACACATATCAAGCTGACTTTACGTGACAAAATCAAAATGACCGCTTTTTCAAGCGGTCATTTGTCTGGAAAACTTTACACCTGATTTCAGAAGTCCGACAAATCCAGACCCGCCGGATATCAAAAAGAGAGGGAGGCCGGAGCCTCCCTCTCGTATGTATCGATATGGCAGTTGTGCCCAATCAGTTACTAGCTGCGGCGTCTGCGAACGATTCCGAACATGCCCAGGAGGCCGACACCCAGGAGAATCAGGGTGGAAGGTTCAGGGACAGTTGTTACGACAGAGACCTTGGGCTGAACAGTGGTATCAAGACCTTCAGTGGTGACCCAACCGTAGTAGGTCAGTTCGGGATCCAGCTGTGCGTAGCCGAGGTTGTCGACCAGGTGCTCGATGTACTTGGCATCGATAGCTTCAAAGGAATCCTCGAAGTCAAAGATGTACTGTTCGCTGTCATAGTTAAAGGTACCGTTGGTCAGAGAAGGATCGTCCAGGATAAAGACGTCGTCTGCTCTCCATTCGTCAACCAGAGCCCATTCGTTGTCAGTTTCAAAGAAAGTGAACTCAAGGGCGGCTACGTATGCAGGGCTGGCATCGAAATCCGGCGGATCGATCGGGGACAGGTTGAACGTAGTCAACACAGTACCAGATTCCAGGAAGGGACCCTGAATGGGATTGTTGAAGTGCGTGAAGTCCGCAACAGCAACAGATGCACCATTGGTTTCGATCATCTGATAGTCACCATCACCGTAAGCGATGGGATCAAGGGTAATACCACTTGCGCCGAAGATGGACTGCGGTACTACACCGTCAGTGGTTCCCCAGTAAATGGTCTGCGGAACGTCTGTGATCATGCCGCCAGGCAGGGGAATGTCCCATGCGAGATCGGTGAGATCGCCCGGATCCACGTGTACGTTGGAGCCGAACGGATCAGCGGTGTCGGACCAGCTGATGAATCCAGCATTGTATTCCCAGTTCCAGTTTGAGACGACTGTTGCGGATGCCGGAGCAATAAGCGCCAGCGAGAGCAACATCGCGCTAAAGATAACAGCTAACTTCTTCATGGTAACACTCCTAAAGCAAATATTTTTACCACCAAATCAACATCGCAATCATGCTGTATACTGCAACAGGCGGGCCAAAACATTAAAACCATGGAATAACTCACCAAAAGAATAAAACGAACCATTAGAATCAGGATAATTGTAAACCTGTAAAGACACTTTGTCGGAGAGCCTTACACTTACAGAGACTCATGGACATCCTTTTAGTATAGGTGGCCCAAAACCGGGCGAAAGGAGAAACAGGGAGAGGGAAAAGAAGGAGCCAGGACACGGTGTGCCTAACTGATATGATATATACGTAGCCAAGACCTCACACAATGAGAATCCAAACGCTCAAAGTACTGATTTCAAAAGGCGAACCGATCAGGAAAGATAGGCTTGGGGATGTTCAAAAATATCATTCATAAGCGAAAGAGGTGCGCTGTTGTCGCCCTCGTACACTCCAACCATGGTGACACCCTGGTCCATATTGTAGCGCAGACGCTTACAGTAAAGGGAAACGGTCTGCGAAAGGCGCGGGACAGTGAACACGATTTCAAAGTGGGAGGAGTCTTCCATCTTCTGGGCCAGCTCCTGTGTCACGCTCTTGAATGAGATGCGTATACCACCCTTGGATATATCTTCGACGACAACCGGATAGCTCCGCATTTCCATGTCGGAAAACTTAACACAAGAGACAGCAGGAATTGACAGTTCGACTCTGGGATGAATCCGCCGATCGCCCTTCTTCAGTTGTTCCTTTTCATCCGCATGCAGCCGGACGTGACGACTCACAACAGCCTGAATGTAGCGGGTGTAATCAACATCCTCTACTTCCGCCATTCCTTGAAGAGCAAGGAATTCATCATTTTCCATGTCGAAACATACGCGTATCTTATCAGTCATATTCTTAACCATCCTGCGGAATGAAGAATGCATCATATTAAATTAAACGACACCCAGGCGATGTTTCAAAGGTGATAGCCGTTCGTAACTTTACTGCCATAAACATGCCAACTGGATGATTTGATACTAAAGCTGAACAACTACTCTATTTACACACTGATTTTATGGGATTTTTTTATTTCGACGCATCACAAACCACCCGATACAAGCCGACATTTCCCCCTGCCGCCTCTTTCGGGGCCAACGGACATTCCATCCAAACTGTCCATATTATCAAGAATTATCCGGTTTAGCCGAACACGTGGTCTCGCTCCTGGCGACCGCCCATCGTTTGGCATGGATTATGTATTATCAATTACTATGTGAATCCGCTTTTGATGGTGAAAGGGGACAACGCGACCGTGGACCATTTCGATACTATCGGGATTTTGTACAGGGGATCAGGCAGCGAGGACTCAGTGTACACATACAGCTATGCCGAATCGAGTAATGATGGTTCATCATTGTCTTTTCGTTCAAGCATGTGCCATAACGGTGCTATTCATGGAACTGTAAAACCCAAAGGACCAATGCCAGCACGTTTCAAATCATTGCCACTTCACCCCATGCCCAAAAGACGTGGGGCAGGCTTTCCCGACCTCCTCAGTTCGGCACGGGAAAAGCGAACTTTCAGTGTCCCTGTTCCGGTAGCTGACGGCACATATCGAGCATTCAACCTTAACACTCTTCGATCATCCAACGGCGACATGGACACCAATATCCAGGAACACCTGATTAATGACATCATCCATGTACAGGATGAAGATATCGTTGAGAACGACCTGATGGATATCGTTGCCCAAAACGACAAGGTCATCATCGTCCACAACGCCGACGGCCCCATCGGGTGGACCACTGTCCATGAAAGCCTGCTCAACTCCACAGCCGCTCCGTTGACCAGAGCAAAGGACTACCTGATCGATAACAGACACGTTGTCCTCAGTCATACCCGTTCCGTCTACGGTGCCCACAAAGAGCTTTTCTCTCAGCAGAGAAGCGTGGTTCTGGTCATCGACGACCAGGGAGAATTGTTGGGAACCATTACAGATAGAGACATCAGCCGCCTTATTGAAAAGGGATGTGATATCTGGAACACCGAACTGGCCAACGAAGTCAAGCCGTCGCATGTGCTGACTGAAAACAAGCCAATTTCACTCAACGATCTCGATATGGTCGCCTCTTATGCCGAACGCCCGGTACCGATAATAAGTTCGGCAGGCAGCCTCATGGGTATTGCCGACATCAAGAAAATGCGACGTTACCTGAACAGTGCTGCTGAAATAACTCAGGAGAACTCCACGGAAGCAGCACCTATGAATCCCATTTCCCTGAGCGAATCCATGATACTCGACGCCGTGTTGAGCGACACGCTGCGTACCGGCATCGTGGGTACGGATGAATTTCTCAACATAATCTATTTTAATGAAGCTATTTTGGACTTCATTCAAAAACCGGAGCTGTTACGGCTTGGCAGCAAGATTTGGGCGGTAACCGATTCTTGTGCCATATCGCAGCAGTCACTCAACGCGATGCTCGACACGGTGAAAGAGGACGGAGAACAGATCTTTGCCAATTGGATCACGATCAATGAGGGCAAACGATATATTCAATGCAGGCTCAGCACAGTCAAGCAGCGTGCCCATACTGCCGGATTCGTCCTCTCGGTTCAGGACATCACGGCCCAGCGTAATGCCGAGGAAGCTATTCGCAAACTGGCATATCAGGACCGGCTGACCCAGTTGCCCAATCGACTGCTGTTTGAAGAGCGTCTTTCCCTTGAGGCTAAACGCTCTGAACGCAACGGTTCCCAGTTCGCCATAATGATGCTCGACCTGGATGGGTTCAAGGCTGTCAACGACGACTACGGACATTCTGCCGGGGATCAATTATTGCAGATCATGGGTGAACGCCTGCTCAACTCGATCCGCGGGTCCGACACGGTGGCCCGCTTCGGCGGCGATGAATTTGTCTTCATTCTTCCGGATGTTTCCAGCCCGCAAGATGTGGAGACCATCGCGGAGAAGATACAGGATATTATCCATAAACCGTGCGAGATCAATGGCACGGTCTTCCATGTTGGCGCGTCCATCGGCTACTCGATTTATCCCGATGACGCCGAAGACCCAAAAGCATTACTCGACCTGGCTGATACAAGAATGTATAAGAATAAGAGAGAAAACTGTTAACTCTCGCTTATGCAATATCTAACGCCGCGTATTCATTGGAGCGGCATAACGTTTTCAATCCCCGGGGGTGCGCCATGCGAAACCGGACAGCAATCAAGGATTGGATCTACGGCATAGTGGCCGTCATATTCGTAGCCGGATGGGGAGGGATGCACATCCTGCAGGATGGGCTTTCCTGGACCACCACGACTCCCCTTCTCTTCTACTCCATTCTCTTTCTGGCAGCAGTGCTTCTTGTCACCCGGTGGCTGAAGCGACAAAATGAAGCACTCGCCCTCTCCGACCCGGAACTGAATCTCTACAGCGAACGATTTTTCTACAACGCCCTTAATCTGGAATGCAACAAGAGCGAACGACACGAGATGCCGGTTGCTCTCATGGTCTTCTCCTTTGATACGCTCAAGGAGACAGCCGACCAACTCGGTAAAAGTGTCGAGGAGATTCAACTCCTGTTCATCGAAACTGTTGGAAGAACCATCCGGAACAGTGATGTTTTCTCCACCATGAAGGATGGACGTTTCTCCATACTGCTCCCCAGCACCGATGCCGACGGAGCAAAGGTAGCCGCCAATCGCGTCAAGCGGGCCATCAGTGAGGAGTTGAAGAAGCAACGCCTCGGACAACGTACGACAGTCCCCTTTGGCATCTGTGGCACCTCGTCCAAGATAAAGACCTCCAAGCAACTGCTGGAAGGTTCGATCAAGGCCTATGTAGAAGCCCAACGCTCCCCGCGTAACAAGATCATAACCTGTGCTGACTGCTGTTAAGCAATCCGACAAACAGAAAAGGGGCGCATCATTTGGTGCGCCCCTTTTTTTTACGATTACTGCCTACTAATTGCGTAACGCCAGATTGTGCTTGTTCAACAACTCGTACAAGCGAGCACGAGACAGACCGGAAAGCTTGCATGCCATCTTGGCAGAGCTGTCGCTCAGCAGGAGGAGTTGGCTGAGGTAATTCTCTTCCATGGCGTGTATGGTCTTCCGCCGTACTTCCTTGAGCATGGGCAGGCTGCCATCCGATCGCTGCAGTGGCAATGTAAAGCAGTGATTGGAATTACTGGGGGCGCGAGAAGAGCTTGCGTCATTGGAAACATCCTGCACTACCTTGGACATCCGCAATTGTTGCGGCAAGTGGTAGAAGGTCAACTGTTCCTCGAACATCGCCTTGTGCACGGAAAGTTGGAGAACGTTGACCAGCTCCCGGACATTACCCGGCCAATCATATGCCTCCAATGCAGCCATGAAATCCGTTCCTATTTCCAGCGACTTGATCCCCTTCTCTTCGCAAATGATCTTCAGATAGTGATCGACCAGCCGTGGGATGTCCCCCTCACGCTCCCGAAGGGGCGGCAGGCTGATGACAAACGCCTGAAGCCGGAAATACAAGTCCTTGCGAAAGGTTCCCTGGTCAACCATGGTCTGTAGATCACGGTTGGTGGCGGCTACAAGCCGAAAGTCGCTCTCCACTTCATACGACGTGGACAGCGGACGGAACTTCTTTTCCTGCAACACACGCAGGAGAGACTTCTGGATGGATAGATCGAGATCACCAATTTCATCAAGAAAGATAGTACCGTTATGGGCAAGCTCGAACAGCCCCTTCTTGGCCTTTTCAGCTCCGGTGAACGATCCGCGCTCGTGACCGAACAGGAGGCTTTCCGCCAGGCTGACAGGCAGATTGGTACAGTCGACAATGATATACTTGTTGTTGGCCCTGCGACTGTTGGAGTGAATGGCCTTGGCAAAGAGTTCCTTGCCGGTTCCGGTTTCTCCTTCGATCAAGGCGTTGGCATCACCTGAAGCCGCCTGGGCTACCTTCTCGATACATTGCAATATCTTGGGACTTTCACCAATGATCTCCTCACGGGCGATCTCTTCCGTGTGGTTGTGCTGCTTCAACTGCATCAGGCTGCTGACAACCTTGCTGAAGCGCTCGATATTGACCGGCTTGATGAGATAATCGGTTGCACCGGCCCTGAAAGCGTTTTCGATATGCTCCGTACCGGATTCGCCCGTCAGCATGACAATGGGGCTGTCCGGGGAAATATTCAATAACTCCGGAATTGAATTAATCCCGTTTCCGTCGGGCAGCAGAACATCAAGAAAGATGACATCAACCTGATTTACCTGAAGATAGTCAATACCATCTGCTACAGATAGTACAAAGTCACACTGCTGACCATTCTTCACTGCCATCAGGTTCAATAACTGCCCGATCATGGGATCGTCATCAATAACCAGAATCTTAACCACGTGTATCCTTTCTATCCGTTTGGGTTTTCTCACCAAAGAACATTGATCTGGCATCCGTGAACAAACCAATGCTCAATAGATACAGTTATAATTAAATTATCCGGTAGAAATCATCTTGTCCATAGGAGATTCTCATAAAACTGGCTGTTACAACGATTTCTCTCTCTTTGAATTTATCCTAACTAATTAAATACAATGAATAAAAAATGGTCATAAAAAAATCCGTATTTTCCGGACTTTTTCCCGACTAGGCCATCAGATACTTTCACGCACAGAAAAAAGTTCGTTATCTGCTCACGAGAAAAACGGCATAACTATTAACTTAAAACTGATAACATCAGAACAATCCCCCCTATTCCTCCTTCAACAGCCATGATCATTCGCTCAAACAGCATTTGCTTGATTTTTTCCCGTTTTGAAGGCAAAAGTAACGAGTTAGGCTCATGATTGGGCAAACCCCGCTTTTTCGGATTTCAATGGGTGCGACTCCGTACCCGTTCATGCACAGTCCGGCTGCTCGGCAGCTCACAGAAAGGAGAATTATATGAAACGGATCACAACACTTTTCATCGCTATGGCTATCGCTCTTTCCATGGTCGGCACCGCATTTGCCGGTACACTGACTGTGGGCACGGACACCAACTTCCCCCCGTTTGAATTCAAAGATCCTGAGACCGGCAAACACACCGGTTTTGACGTCGAACTCTGGGATGCCATCGCCAAGGAAATCGGTATCGAATACAAGCTCCAGCCCATGGCCTTCAAAGGCATCGTCCCGGGTCTCCAGTCTGCTCAGCTTGACGCCGGTATCGCCGGTATGTCCATCACCGAGAAGCGCCGTGAAGTCATCGATTTTTCCGACGGCTACTACGATTCCGGTCTTCTTCTTCTCGTCAGCGCTGACGACGACTCCATCGATGGCCTGAAGTCTCTCGACGGCAAGGTCATCGCCACCAAGCAGGGTACCACCAGCGTTGAATTCCTCAAGGAAAACGCCACTCCCAAAGAAGTGAAACTCTTCCCCAACGATAACGCCATGTTCATGGAACTGCTGACCGGCGGTGTTGACGCTGTCATGTTCGACAAGCCTGTCATCGAGTCTTTCGTTTCCAAGCGCGGCAAGGGCAAAGTCAAAATCGTCGGCGACCTGTATGCTGGTCAGCCTTACGGCATTGGTTTCCCCAAGGGTTCCGAGCTGGTTGGCAAAGTCAACGCTGCTCTCAAGACCCTCAAGGCCAATGGTGTCTACAACGAGCTCTACAAGAAGTGGTTTGGTGTTGAGCCTCGCTAACCTACCGTAACAATTGAATCCATTCTCAGGGGGCGGCTTTTGCCGCCCCCGTGGTTTTTATAACAGGAAGAATCTATGGCTTTTGATTTTGAACCGTCCGTGGTGATCGACTCCATTCCCCTGCTCATGGGGGGAGCGAAGATCACCATCATTTTGACAATCGGAGGACTGTTCTTCGGTTTCATCATCGGTGCCGTAACGGGCATGATGAAGCTGTCGCGCAATATGCTCGTACGTAAAATAGCTGGAATATATATCGAATCCATTCGAGGAACCCCCATGCTGGTGCAGGCCATGTTCCTCTATTTCGGCGTTCCCATGGCGCTTGGCATTCGCATACCGGCCATGATGGCAGGTATTATCGTTATCGCGATCAACTCGGGTGCCTACATAGCCGAGATCGTGCGTGGAGCTGTTCAGTCCATTAATACCGGACAGGCCGAAGCCGGTCGCTCCATTGGACTGACCCGTTTTCAAACCATGCGCTACGTGGTTTGGCCCCAGGCATTTCGTCGCATGATCCCCCCCCTGGGCAACCAGTTCATCATCAGCTTGAAAGACACCTCACTGCTCATGATCATTGGTGTCGGAGAACTGCTGCGTACTGGTGATGAGATCGTGGCCGTCAACTTCCGATCCTTTGAAGTGTATCTGGCGTGTGGTCTCGTTTACCTGGCCATGACCATGTCCATTGCCAAGGCTCTCAAGATCGTTGAAAAGCGCATGCACATCCAAGGCAAGTAGAGGGGAGAAATGATAGAAATCAAGAACCTGCATAAAAGTTTTGGCGACCTCATGGTGCTCAAGGGGGTCGACCTGAAGGTCGAGTCCGGCGAGGTGGTCGTCATCATCGGCCCGTCAGGCTCCGGCAAATCAACCGTTCTGCGGTGTATCAACAAGTTGGAAGAGCCAACTTCCGGCACGATCATCGTCGACGGCTATGATATCATGGACCCGAAAACCGACATCAATATGGTTCGCACTGAAGCGACAATGGTTTTCCAGCAGTTCAATCTTTTTCCGCACATGACAGTCCTGGATAACGTGACCCTCGGACCGATCAAGGTTCGCGGCTTACCCAGAGCTGATGCCAACAAACTGGGATTGGACCTTCTGGCCAAGGTCGGACTGGCGGAAAAACCCAACAGCTACCCGGAACAGTTGTCAGGTGGACAGAAACAGCGCGTGGCCATTGCCCGCTCTCTGGCTCTTCAGCCCAAGGCCATTCTGTTCGACGAGCCGACATCGGCCCTCGACCCCGAACTGGTCGGTGAGGTACTTGAGGTCATGAAGCAACTCGCCCGCGAGGGCATGACCATGATCGTGGTAACTCATGAAATGGGCTTCGCCAAAGAAGTCGCCGATCGCGTCATCTTCATTGACGAAGGCAAGGTCCAGGTGGATGCCGAACCTGAAGCCTTTTTCGCCAACCCGGAGAATCCGCGCCTGCGGGATTTCCTCGGCAAGGTCGTTTCACACATATAAGAACTGACCCAATACGTAACAAAAAAGCCCCAGATACATTCCGGGGCTTTTTTGTTACGTATAGTTGAAATCCCTACTTGGCGCCCAAAATGAGTCCCAAGGTCGCCTGCATCTTGTCCATCTCAATCGGTTTGACTACGTATCCATCCATGCCTTCTGCCATGAATTTTTCCCTATCCCCCACCATGGCGTATGCTGTAACAGCCACAATGGGAATGTCTTTGGCCCTGTCTCCAGCCTGACCTCCACGTATTGCTTTCGTGGCTTCGACTCCATCCATGACCGGCATTTGAATGTCCATCAAAACCACATCAAATGCGTCTTCCTGCAAGGCGGCTATGGCTTGACGGCCATTTTCCACGACCTCAACATGGTGACCGCTCTTTTCAAGCAAACGCTTGGTAACCGTACTGTTCACCCGCTCATCTTCTGCCAGCAATATGCGAAGACCCGATAACTGGCTGCCCTGCCCGCGTGCGCTCTCAGTATCTGATACGGTTACCTCCTGCTCGGCCACGGCAAATGGGAGCGAAACATACAACGTGGTCCCCACCCCCAACTCGCTATCGATAGCAAGGGTGCCATTCATCAACTCGACAAGCCGTTTACAGATGGCAAGCCCGAGTCCGGCGCCTTGATAAGAACGCGTGTACCCTTCACTGACCTGCGTAAACGACTCGAACAACGATTCGATCTTGTCGTCCGGTATGCCGATACCCGTATCGGCAACCGTGAACAATACCCTGCACTCACCGTAGTCCATCCTGCCCTGGACATACGCCTCAAGGCTGATGCTTCCTTTTTCGGTAAATTTGTACGCATTACCGACAAGATTTGTCAGGACCTGCTGCAAACGGATCGCATCTCCCTGGACAAACTGCGGTAGCGACTCGTCAATCCGGCATTCCAAACGAACAGCACGGTGCTCGCCGGTCAGTCTATACATGTCGCATATCTGCTGTAATGAATCCCGAAGACTGAACGGACTGTACTGAATGATCAGCTTTCCCGCCTCCACTCTGGACAGATCGAGGATATCGGCGAGCAGATTGGCCAGACGTTCGGAGGAGCGAACAGCAGCGTCCACATACTCATGCTGCTCGCTGTTCAATCCGGTTGTCTCCATGAGTTGCAGCATGCCGAGAATCCCATTGAGCGGCGTCCTGATTTCATGGCTCATATTCGTCAGAAATTCACTTTTGGACCGGCTGAAACGTTCTGCCTGATCTTTGGCCTTGCGCAACTCGTCCTGCGCTGCCTTCCGTTCGGAAGCATCCCAAAGCGTAGCGATCACTTCTGTGGGAGAAACACCATCTTCAACGGGGTTAAACTGTACGTTCAGGTACGTCTTTTTCCCGCCACTCACAGATACATAATAATCTTCAAAGGAGGTACTTTCACCAGCCAACGCCCTTTTCAGCACGGCCTTCATTGACGGGGTGCTGTGCTTTGCGGAGTTGAACCCGATAAGTTGTTCTACCGGCGCCCCCATGAGTTCAGCAAAGTGCTCGTTGCAATCCAGTATGACGCCTTCCTTGCTGAATCGGATCATACCCATCGGAGATTTCTCGAAAATCACGCGATGCCGCTGTTCACTATCCCGCAACTTCGATTCGGCAATATGTCGCTCGGTGTTGTCCACGCCGATTTCCCAGGAGGTCCAACCGGGGACGGCCACGTACTGGGTAGCATCGATCCATTGAATGAGTCGCTTGCCGCCATTTTTGGTCCTGACCGGCAACTCCAAATCACCGTAGCTCATTTCTCCGAGGTGAATCCGACGGACACGATCCTGCAAATCCGGCTCCGGGTACAAGCAATTCAGGAAATCCGGGTTGCCAATGATATCTTCATTCGTCCATCCCAAAACACGTTCGCATGTTGCGTTCCAGTAGATAATCAGCCCGGATTCATCATGGGCATGGATAAGAACTGGCATATTTTCGGCCATGAGCCGGAACCGTTGCTCCGTTTTGTGGAGGTTGCGCTCCGCAGCACGCCGGGCCCCACGCATGACCAGAAGATAGATGATCGCAATCGTCTGCAAAACCACAGCCACAAGGCCCACCCAGAATACGAGCGTGTACCGCTCATAAAGCGTGTCAGGTTTTCCGACAACAATAGCATTTTCAGGAATATTGGATTCGGAGAGCCCATACCGGGAAAAAGCACTGTAATTAATCATCGTACGGTTGGGGCTGTCGGTCTTAACAGGGATTTCCGAGATTTTCTCGCCAACCAGCAACCGCATTCCGACCTGAGCGGCCTCCTGTCCCTGCAACATTCCATTCACAACACTACCGCCAAGCACACCGTAGTCCATGTAGTGTTTCCATAACCCAAAGACCGGACGACTGGAGGCCTGAACTATTTGTGTTATATAATCCGCTTCATTGTAGTACGACCTGACCTCATCCTTATGGAAGTTCATCACCAATACAGCGGTGTCGGCAGAAAGATCGAGCAACTCCTCTTTCAGCTCCTCCATGGACAAGTCACCACCTGAAATGGTCGTGAATAGTATTTCTCCCTCAAACAAGGGAATAGCTGCAGCCAACAGTTTCTGGTTGGCTTTCCCAGTTGGTGTTTCATCGGTGATAACCACTACCTCGCTTAGCCTGGGAATGAGCTTCCGGGCCAAACGAATCGTTCCAGGTATATCGACGGCCTCCACAACTCCAGTTACCCAGGGAAGCCCATCAATCATGTCAGGAGAAAACTGATTCACCCCGCAAAAAACAGTCGGGGTCCTTCCGAACAGGTCCACGTTCTCCTTATAAAAGGAAAGCGCGTTATCGTCGGACAGCAAGATCAGATTGAAAGCGATGTTGCGATACTTGGATTGAATTGTATTTCGGAGGAATTCGTATGATTTTTCAATGGTGTGCCGTTTGGAGTCCATGTATTCGACATGTGTCTCCACCGTGCCGCCCAAAGGCCCGAAGATGGAATCCACTCCCTTCATGATGGAGTCCGTCCATTCAAACCCTTCATGGTACGAGTGGATTATCAAGACATTTTGTGAGGCAGAAGCAGGCAAACCAATGAGCCATACCCACACTACAATCAGCATGGAAAGGATCCACCGTAAGAGTTTGTCACTATTTCTCATTTCATATGCCTGCCTAATTCACGATTTAAGCTCAACACTACCAATTATCCGATGCATGAACAATGATAATGCTGCTCTCAATCGGTAAATCAAATATCGGTGGCGCATAATCCGCACCACTCAGCCATTTTCCAAGTACATGGAAAGACGGTTGACTTTCGATACGGTTCCCCTACCCTTACCCTCTGAATCAGGGACGACGGGCATGATCGCCCAATTGATATAATCTGCGCAGGAGACTCAATGCATCCAGAAGACATGGAACTCATTTCCTTGGCCGATCCGGCCGATGTTGTGGAAGCGTGGAACGATGTCATTCTATATACGGATGCCCAGGGAACTGTCGTGGATTGTAACGATCAGGAGCTTGGTTACCTCCCTGAAACACCCCGCGTCGGCACCCCGTTCTGGGAAGTCCTGGCTCTTGGAACCGACTCGCTGAACGCCACCCTCAAACGCTTCTCTCCGTTACGTATCCATGAAATATCCTGCTGTGACGGGCGAAGCTTTCTGCTGCGTATTATCCCGTTGTCTTCCGCACTCCCCTGTGATGGCGGGTTTGTTATTATTGCCACGGACAACCGGCCCATGGAGGTCTTGTACGAAAGTTACGAGGAACGGCTGGAAGACAATATCGCAGCATGGTCCGACTCCATCACCTTGTTCAACGCCCTGTTCGATGCGGCCAAGGACTCCACTTTTCTGCTTGATGAATCGGGTATGATTCTGGCGGCCAACCGCTCGGCGCAAAAACAGAATGCCCGGTCCGAACAACGCCTCACTGGCAATGACTGCAAAATTCTCTTCGGCAAACGGTTCCACGCCCCGTTGCGCAACGCCATGCATGTCCTGAAGAACAAGGAACGGTGGACCAAAAACGTCGTTGCCATCGATGGCGAAGGCGACGGATACCCGGCTGAAGTGACCCTGCGCAAAATATCCTTCCAGAACTACGCACTGTTTCAGTTGAACCTGCACGACCTGACTGCGCACGTGGAACTCGAAGAAGATTTGCAGGAGAAAGAAGCACAGGTACTGGAAAAGGAAATAGCCCTGAAACAGGTTATTCAGTCAGTGGAAGCGGAACGCAAAGAGCTTCGTGAGCAACTGACCGATCAGGTAAAAAAACAAATGCTTCCGGCCCTTGAGCGCATCACGAATTCAGACACAGCCGAGGTGCGCGAGAGCTACAAGACCGTCATCGAAGATCAACTGGTGGACATGGCCAACGATCCATCAGGTGAATTTGACTCCGACTTATTGCGACTCTCCCCGCGTGAAATGGAAGTCTGTCAGTTGATTCAGCTTGGTCGAAGCGGCAAGGAAATCGCCAATCTGCTCAACATGTCATTTGAGACCGTGCAGACCCACCGCAAGAACATCAGGCGAAAACTCGACCTCCAGGGCAAAAAAGTCTCCCTTTTCAGCTACCTTCGCCAAAAACCCTCCCTGATTTAGGCTTCGGGTATACCTGAGTACCCGAAACATACCCTACCAGCCCCCTTGCAGGGTATGGTTAATCCTGCTTTCATACTCCCGAAAGCAATTTCAACCACACCCAAAGCAACATGAGTATCGAAAACAAATGGTGTTTTACGCATATTGCTGACCTTGTCCTTGTCGCCATACCAGTTATGGCTGTTTTGATACTCGGACTATTCATCGTTTCCTCAAAAGGAGTACAGGTGAACAACACCCATCTGAAGCGTGGACAATTCATAACCATGCCTCGCAACTGCTATCTCATAATCCCATAGGAGACATCATGAAAAAAGCTATTCGTATGCTGGCCGTTCTCGCGGTCACGGTCTGTATTTTTGCCCTTGCTGGTTGTTCTGACGAAGAGGTGGATTCCCTCACCCGCGTCAAAGACAAAGGTGAGATCAGCTTCGCCATGAGCGGTGGGTATCCTCCTTTCAACTTCTACAACGACAGTAATGAGCTGGTCGGTTTCGACGTGGATGTTGCCAGGGAAGTGGCAACCCGTATCGGCGTTGAACTCAAGCCCGTCACCACCGAGTGGAGCGGCATCATCGAAGGACTTCGCTCCGGCGCTTACGACGGTATTCTGGGTAGTATGGCCGTCACCGAACAACGCCTTGAAGTCGTCAACTTTTCCACGCCCTACTACTACTCTGGCGCACAGATGATCATCAAGAAAGGCAGCCCGTACACTGCGCCCGCCGACCTGAAAGGCAAGACCATCGGTGTCGTGACCGGTACCACCTTTGCCAAGGATGCTGAGAAGCTCGGCGCAGGCGACATCAAGCTGTACAAGGATGATACCCATACGCTGACCGAACTGGATAGCGGCGTTGTTGATGGCGTCATCACCGACCGTGTTGTCGGCGTTAACGCCAAGAATAGCGGCAAGTTCGACATCAGCCTGCTGGGCATGCCGTTGCGCGGTGAAGACATTGCTGTTGCATTCCGCCAGGGCGACGACACCCTGCTTCAGGAAGTCAACAAGGTCCTCAATGCAATGCATGAAGACGGCACGCTTTCCGAGTTCAGCCGCAAGTGGCTCAACACAGACGTAACCGTCAAGTAACGAAACACCCTTTCATGGCGCGGCGTTTCATGGGGGGAGGCGCCGCGCCATTCAATATTCTTTCACAGGACAGGAACATGTACTTTGATTATACGGTACTCGCCAAGTACCTACCTTATTTCCTTCCCGCAGCATGGATGACCATCAAGGTCACGACGCTGGGTATTATCCTGGGCCTCGGCCTGGGGCTTGGGACGTCGTTTCTCCGCATTTCGGAAAGACGACTGCTCAATTTACCGGCACGAGCATATATATACATCATTCGCGGTACACCGCTGCTGTTGCAGTTGCTCTTCATTTACTTCGGACTGCGCAGTGTGGCCGGTCTCGACGCTTTGACTTCGGCCGTTCTTGCGCTCGGTATCCACAACGGCGCATATATCGCTGAGATTTTCCGCGGTGCCATTGTTTCCATTTCCGAAGGACAGATGGAAGCAGCACGAAGCCTGGGTATGCCGTACCAACGCGCCATGCTTCGCATCGTGCTTCCGCAGGCGTTCAAACGGGCGATCCCTTCGCTGGGTAACCAGTTCATTATAGCACTGAAAGACTCGTCGCTCGCCAGCACCATCACCATCAACGAGTTGCTGCTGAAGTCCCAGCAATTGGCTTCTTCCAACTTCATGATGATGGAAATGCTGTTCATCGCCGCCCTTTTCTACCTGCTGTACACTGCAATATTCAGCAAAACCTTCCGCATGATCGAAGCCCGACTCGATGTGGACAACCAACCGGCATAATAATGAATCAAGATCCAGTTATTGAAATATCCGGCCTGAACAAGTGGTTTGGAGACAATCACGTTCTCAAAGGCATTGACCTTGATGTCGAGGACTCGGAAGTGCTCTGCGTCATCGGAGCCAGTGGCTCCGGAAAATCCACCCTGCTCCGCTGCGTCAACTACCTGGAAACCTTTCAGGAAGGCTCAGTCAAGATCAAGGGGTGGGAAGTCACCGGCGACGAGAAGCGCATCAACAAGCTGCGCGCCCGTGTCGGAATGGTATTCCAACACTTCAACCTCTTCCCGCACATGACAGTGCTCGGCAACGTCATCGAAGGGCCGACGCAAGTCCGAGGTATGAAGAAGAAAGATGCCAAGGACCTCGGCCGATTGTTCCTCGAGAAAGTCGGCCTGAGCGACAAGGAAGACGCCTACCCGAACCTGCTTTCAGGTGGACAGAAACAACGTGTAGCCATTGCCCGGGCATTGGCCATGGAGCCGGATGTCATGCTCTTTGACGAACCGACCTCCGCACTTGACCCGGAGTTGGTGGGCGAGGTGCTCACCGTCATGAAGGAACTTGCCGAAGACGGCATGACCATGATGATCGTAACACACGAGATGGGGTTCGCCCGTGAAGTCGCGGATACCGTGGCTTTCATGGACGAGGGCGTGATCCTCGAAAAGGATGCGCCGTCGGCAATGTTTGATATGCCTGCCGAGCCCCGGACTCAGGAATTCCTGAGTCAGATACTCTAACCAAGGAGACCTTTTGCCAATATTCACGGAACACCAACAGGAAGTCGCGGAAACCCTTCGGGAAAGCGCGTCTAAATCGGACTGGACCAACTGGAAATGGCACATTCGCCATTCCATTAAAACTGTCGATGATTTCGAACGGGTGCTCGGCGTCACCTTCCCAGAGAAGAAGAAACGAATATTCGAGCAGACCGTGCGGAAGTTTCCCATGTCGGTGACCCCGTATTATCTGTCCCTGATCGATCCCGAGGATTACGAAAATGATCCCATTTTCCACCAATCCTTCCCCTCTGCCGAAGAGATGCGGATCGAGCGTCACGACATGTCCGACCCTCTGCACGAGGATGAGGACAGTCCGGTGCCGGGCATTACTCACCGGTACCCTGACAGGGTCCTGTTTCACATAAGCAACACCTGCTCCATGTACTGCCGCCACTGCACGCGCAAGCGCAAGGTGGGCGACACGGATTCCATCCCGACAATGGGAGACATGGAGGCAGGCCTGGAATACATTCGGAATACGCCACAGATTCGTGACGTGCTCCTGTCCGGCGGTGACCCGCTCATGCTCTCGGATGAAAAGCTGGACTGGATTCTGACCAAGGTTCGCGAAATTGAACATGTCGATGTCGTTCGTATCGGTACGCGCATGCCCGTGGTATTGCCCTACCGCATCACCGACGACCTCGTGAACATGCTCAAGAAGCACCATCCGGTCTGGATCAATACCCACTTCAATCACCCGAGAGAATTGACCGCCTCATCCCGCCGCGCTCTCCAGCGGATGGCTGACGCAGGTATCCCGCTGGGTAACCAGAGCGTACTGCTGGCCGGTGTTAACGACTGCCAGCGACTCATCAAGACTCTCAACCAGAAGCTGGTGAAAAACAGGGTTCGCCCCTACTACATTTACCAGTGTGACCTGTCCGAAGGGCTGACCCACTTCCGCACCCCCATCGGCAAGGGTATCGAAATCATCGAAAGTCTGCGTGGACACACCAGTGGATTTTCGGTTCCCACCTATGTGGTCGATGCTCCTGGCGGCGGAGGTAAAATTCCGGTCATGCCCAACTATATCGTTTCGTGGGGGACCAACAAAGTGGTTCTCAGAAACTACGAAGGCGTTATCACGACCTACAATGAACCGGCATCCTACGAGCCGAACTATTGTGACCGGGAATGCTCCTCGTGCAACCTCCAGCTCAAGGAGGAAGATGCCGAGGAAAAGGCTGTAGGTATCCAGAAGCTGTTGTCCGATTGGGACGACACCACCAGCCTGACCCCGGAAAACAACGATCGCCTCGAAAGGAGAGGGGACGACGATGCAGCCTGATCAGGTCAAGAAAATTGACAACTCCATCGTGCAGCACGGTCCGGCAAACGACCGCGTCTACCTGATGAAGCTCAGTCATGACGACCTGCCCGATATCGTCGGGAAAGTGTACGATCTTGGCAGGCAGCATGGCTATACCAAGCTCTTTGCCAAGGTTTCGGCTGATGCTGCACCCCACTTCACCAAGTATGGATTCGTGGACGAAGCCCGGGTTCCCAACATGTACAAGGGAGAATCCGCAGGCCTGTTCATGTGCAAATACCTGGATCAGGACCGATCGGTTCCGGGCAACATCACCCGCATCTCGGAAGTACTCAACTGTGCCGAGGGGCAGGACACCGTTCCTGCGCCCTCGGGCAGCGAAGTGCGAATCGAACGGCTTCGACTGGGCGATGTGGAAGCCCTGGCTGCTCTGTACGATACGGTCTTCGAGACATACCCGTTTCCCATGCACGACCCGAACTTTGTCCGCGAGTGCATGGAAGATGAGACCGTCTTCTTCGGCATTTACTCCGAAGACAAACTGGTAGCGGCTGCTTCCGCGGAAATGGATACCGACTGGCAGTGTGCCGAGATGACGGACTTCGCCACCCTGCCCGAATACCGGGGCAATGGCGCTGCCACACATCTGCTGTATCACATGGAGGATGCGCTGGCCGATCTCGACATACACACGTTGTACACCATTGCCAGAGCGGAAAGCTTCGGGATGAACATCGTCTTCTCCCGATGCGGATACACCTTTGGCGGCACCCTGCACAACAACACACAAATTGCCGGGAAACTGGAGAGCATGAATGTCTGGCACAAGCAGATCGGAACTAGGTAAAGGACCACAGTTTCGCCTCGACTTCTACTATTCGACGTGGTGGAATTTACTGCTTATCACTGTCGGCACCCTGATTGTCACCATTGCAATCAAGGGAATAGCTGTACCTCACGGGTTCATTCCGGCCGGAGTTTTCGGCCTGGCGGCGCTGATCTATTACATGACGGATTGGCTGTCGCCAGGCTGGTTGAACTTCCTGTTCAACGCCCCCCTTTTCATCTTTGCATGGTTCAAGGTCAGTCGGCGATTCTTCCTGTACAGCCTGTACAGCATCGCATCCACCACGGTGTTCTATGAAGTCATACCGGTGACGATACCGGTGCAAAACGAACTGTATGCAGCCATTGCCAGTGGTGTGATAACCGGTTTCGGAGCCGGTCTCGTATTGCGTTCACTGGGGTCCAACGGCGGTCTCGATGTGGTGGCAGTTTACCTTTATCAACGGTATAATATCGGCATCGGGCGTATCTACCTGATGTTCAATGCCCTGCTGTTCAGCTTCAGTTTGTACCGTCTGTCACCAGACCTTGTGATCGCATCTCTGATCATGGCCTTCATTACGTCGGTATTGGTGGAGCAGACGCTTTCCCTCTTCAACCAGAGGAAGGTCGTCTTCATCGTCTCCAACAAGGCAGACGAGATAAGCGATGACATTTTATACCAATTGCGGCAGAGCGCCACGTTTCTCAAGGGATTCGGAGCGTACTCCCGACAGGAGCGAAACGTACTGATGACTGTGGTCAACAACCTGCAGCTCAAGAAGCTTGAAGAAATCACCTTCAATCACGATGAAAATGCGCTGTTCATAGTGGAAAACACGTTCTCGGTTATCGGTTCGAGTTTTTCCAGAAGAAAAATCTACTAGCCAGGCTGAGAGTTATGGCATCGCAGGAATAAATCCTTTAGAATGATGCAAAGAATCAAGGAGCCTGGAATATGAATGACGGACAGCTGAATGATCGATTGAAAGATGAAGCACTGCTTGCAGAGATCGTCGCCAGTTTGCCTGTGGCCGAAGCCGATGATAATGCACCCTTCAGGCTCAAGGTAATGACCGAAGCTTTGAAATGGGCGCAAACTGCGCATGCGCAGGACATTACCCTGGCATTGGGCCCCATGCCTAAAGCCTCGGATTCAGCCATTGTCCTGCGCGAACTGGAAAAGCGGGAGGATTACCGGGCATTCCAGCAGTGGTGGATCGACAATCTGGGCGAAAAGCCCATTGAGATAGAACGCTACATGGATTGGATCGAAGCAATCCGACTCCTTATTCGCAAAGTGGATGAGCAGTCCAAAGAGAATTAATCGAAACCGGCCCGTTAGCGGGTCGGTTTTTTTATACCCACTCCTTCACCCTTGTCCCATACCTCATGGGCAACATTCGCATTTTTTATGTAAGCAGCAAAAGTCACAAGAGCTGTAGATCCTTCCCTATAACCGCGTTTACGCAAATAGTAATCCATGCTATGAGCCGATGATTCATCTTTAAAAAGGGTTTCCGCATGAACGGATTGTTCCAATCTGCACTGGTGCTATGCATGATCTGTCTTCTGACAGGGATCTGTCCCCTTTCGGCACGGGCCGCAGAAGAACCTATTTTGATCGCATCCATCTTTGCCCATACGGGATTGGCATCCGAGGAAAATTCGCCCAACTATCTCATGGCGAGACTGGCTGCCAAGGCTGTCAACGAGCAGGGAGGTGTACTGGGACGACCAATCAAACTCTTGGAAATAGATAACAAGAGCACGGCAATAGGCTCTTATCAGGCTGCCAGAAAGGCGGTGGAGATGAAAGTATCTGCTGTTGTGGGACCGTCCTGGAGTTCACATGCCATGATCATGGCCCCTGTTCTTCAAACCGCCGGTATTCCCATGGTGGGCGCTACGACGACTGCTCCACGCGTCACAGAGGTCGGCAACTATATTTTCCGGGCTTGCTATACCAATAGCACCCAGGCTGAAGCGCTGGCCCAGTTCGCAACAGACGATCTCTCGGCCCGAACAGCAGCCATTATGGTCATTGCAGGCGATGAATACAGCGAAGACCTTGCAGCGGTCTTCCAAAAAGCGTTTCGTGAATTGGGAGGCAGAGTTCTGTTGAAGGAATCCTACCTGCTCAGTTCCATGGATTTTTCGCAACAACTTGCAACGATAAGAGAAGCAGCCCCTGACCTTGTTTTCACTCCCGGATTTGCTCGGGATTCAGGGATGATATTGGTACAGGCCCGAAAAATGGGACTTGCCATGCCTTTTCTTGGCGGAGATGGATGGACCGCTCTTGAACAGTATCCGTACATCGGCGAGTTGAAGGGAGAAAACTATTACGTTTCCCATTGGCATCCGTCCGACGAATCTCCGGCAAGCAAGGCCTTTGTGGCTTACATCCAAAAAGAGCTCGGCCCGGAAGCCATGCAGCACATCGATGCAGGCAACCCTCTAGCATACGACGCCCTGTCGTTGATTGTCGACGCCATTCGACGGGCTGGTTCAAGTGATCCCGACGCCATCAGGGACGCTTTGGAGCAAACGGTGAACTTTCCCGGCGTGACCGGTAATATCACCTTCGGAGGACTCCGCAACCCAATAAAATCAATCGTTATTTTGAGTATTTCTGGAAAGAAAAATCTCTTTGTAAAAAAGATATCGCCACGACAATGACCAGCTTATCTTCAAAGATCCAAAATACATTGCTGGCGACCATGCTCGCCATAACCGCTATTTTTCTGGCTATCGGCATCCCTATTCAGGTGACAATGACCCAGAACAGCACGGATCTTATCTGCTTTTCGCTGGATGCCATTGCCAGACGCGACAACGACAATCTGGCCAACGAACTCTTTGAAAACCGGAACGCCGCCATCACCCTGCGACTCAACGAGATACTCCATACACACAAGGTATTGGGAGTGGCGCTGTACGATGAACAAGGGCATTTGCTGGAATTTGCCATCGATGGACTCACCCCCCCGGCCAGACTGGCGGAGCCCCAATATCCCCACGACCGCCACTACTGTCAGACTGCCGAAGACGGCCTGATTTTCGTCAAACCCATTCGAGCCATGGGATCGTCGCTGGGCTGGCTGTGGATTGCCTATGACATGAGCGCAATAAACCGCCAGATTGCCATCTACTATTTGTTTTTCGGCGGTCTGCTGTCCCTTTCCATCGGCTGCATGTTCGTCCTGGTCCGCTGGCGCACCAGAAAATTCATCATCGCTCCATTACAGGAGTTGGTATCCGTCATGGAGGACACTCGCGCCGGAGCATCACTCCCGCATGCAACGCTCGCCAACCCGGCTGATGAAGTTGCCCGTCTGTACAAGACATTTAACGACATGTCTCAACGCCTCTATGCCTCCTATACGGAACTGAACCACAAAAACGCCCAGCTACAGACAGTACTTGAAGAAAAGGAAAGGAAAGCACTGGAGCTTGAAGAGAGCGAGGCCCGCTTTCGAACGATTGTCAGCCAGGCACCTGTGGGGATTCTGCTATTCGACAATGAGGGCACCATTGTAGAAATCAATGAACATTTTGCCGACATAATGGGTGCTCCAGGCATGGAGCATATCCTTGGCATCAATATGATTCGGGATGTTCAGGACAAGGGTGTGGTTGAATGCGTCCGGGAGGCCATAGAAACCGGCAGCGCATTTTACGAAAACTACTACACCTCCATCAGCGGCCGGAAAACCGTCTACGTTCGGGTCAACCTTCTGCGAATCAACAAGGACCTGCTGTGTGGTGTATTCGAGGATTTGACCAAGCAGCGAGAGATGCTCAAGGCCCTGACCGAAAGCGAAAAGAGCCTCGCCAGTCTCAACAAAAGCCTGGAAGATACGGTACAGGAACGAACAAAAGAGCTGACCAGACAGACGAATGATCTGAAGAAGGCCAACATTCGACTCAAGGAACTGGATACGCTGAAAACAGCGTTTCTCTCGTCAGTTTCCCACGAACTGCGCACTCCCCTCACATCCATCCTCGGCTTTGCCAAAATTACCCTGAAGCAGTTCAAGCGTCATATCCACCCGTTTATCGTCGACTCGAAAAGCGCCATGACCAAGGCCGAGGCCATTGAGAGCAACCTGACCATCATAGGTCGAGAAGGCGAACGTCTGTCACGGCTGGTCAATGACGTACTCGACATGGCCCGTATCGAATCAGGACGAATGCCATGGAATGACGCCCTCACCAGCCCCACCCAGGTGGTGGAAAACGTCATTTCCGCAGCTTCCGGCGATTTCCAGAACAGCAAAATCAGCCTGAAGACCGACATACAGGCCGCCATGCCGGACATCGTCATCGATCCTGACAAGCTGTTTCAGGTTATCCGCAATCTCCTGCATAACGCCATGAAGTTTACTGAAGAAGGAAGCGTCATGGTCACTGCACGCAATCTCGTCGAGGAAGACGTCATCGAAATCCGTGTTCAGGATACAGGAGCGGGCATTGCTCCGGCGGATATCGATTCCATTTTCGACAAGTTCCACCAGATAGCCAATACATCCGACGAACTGGCAAAGCCCAAAGGCTCAGGACTTGGATTGTCCATATCCCGCCAGATAGTGGAGCATTATCGCGGTACCATCTGGGTCGAATCCACTCCTGGACAGGGGGCTACATTCATAGTCCACCTTCCGGTCCGGTAGAATATCAGAGCGATATTATTCATTTGCAATCATCAAGTTGCACCTTTTCGGAAGAATAGAATTAAATCACCGTACAGATATAATACCCACGAACTTTATTGTGGGCTACGTTAGTATGCAAACTCCACAGGCAGCTTTGATTAAACTGCAACAGAGGTAGAAATGCTGAACAATACTAGCGTGAAAATGAAGACCATCATGACAGCTCTTGCCGGCCCCCTCCTGATCGCCTTGATCATGGGGACGATGGAAATCATGACTATCGACAAGAAAGCGGAAGAAATCATACTCAAGCAAAGCAGGGCCATCGTGCTCATGGCGGAAGCGGCACGGGAAGAAATGAGCGCCAAGCTCGATTCCGGTGTCATTCGCCCTCTGGAGGAAATTCCCGAGGACAAGATTCTTGATGCCGTTCCGGTCATCGTAGCCATTCGCATGGCCATGCAGAACGCGGACAAGGCAGGGTACTCATTCCGTGTCCCCAAGGTTTCACCACGTAACCCGGACAACACCCCCACTCCCCTGGAAGGGAAGGTCCTCGCCGAGATGAAAGAGACCAACAAGGATGAAATTACCATCTACGGTGAAAATAACATTCGCTATTTCAAAGCCATTCGGCTGACCAAGGAGTGTCTGTACTGTCACGGTGATCCCGCAGGAGAAAAGGATGTGACCGGCGGGACCAAGGAAGGCTGGAAAGTCGGTGAAATTCATGGCGCCTTCGAGATTATCAGCTCGTTGGATGCGGCCAAGAAGGAAACCATGAACGCCGCCATATCCGTTTCGTTGTGGACAGCACTGATTCTGGCAATCATCGCCGGATTGGTGACCTGGATCATGCGATCAACGGTTGTCCTGCCCCTCCTGAAAATCACCACACTCACCGAGTCCATGTCACAGGGACGTTTTTCCGGCGGAATCCCCAAGCCTTCCAATGATGAAATAGGTAAGGTTGGCAAGGCATTGAACATCATGATCAGCAGCCTGTCGTCGGTCATCAGAACCGTTTCGCAGGCTGCGGAAGCCGTCCACTCCAGCAGTAGCGAGTTATCGGAAGCTGCCGATAACGTAGCTGATGGTGCTGCATTCCAGGCTGCGCAGGTCGAAGAAGTCTCTGCCAGCATGGAAAGTATCGCCGACAGCATCAGGAGCAATGCCAAGAATCTGGAATCCACCAGAGAAATAGCCGTTCAGGCCGCCAAAAACGCCGAAGAGAGTGGCGAAGCGGTCCGAGCCGGACTCAGTGCGCTCAAGGAAATCGCCGGGCGCGTTCAGGTCATCGAAGAAATTGCAAGACAAACCAACCTTCTCGCACTCAATGCCGCCATTGAAGCGGCCCGCGCCGGTGAACACGGCAAGGGGTTCGCGGTTGTGGCATCCGAGGTACGCAAGCTGGCCGAACGAAGCGGAAACGCCGCCCTTGAGATCATTAACATCTCCGAGTCAAGCGGAGAGGTTGCAGACAGAGCCGGTAATCAACTGGCAAGACTCGTCCCGGAAATTCAGCGTACAGCAGAGTTGATCGAAGAAATTGCCGAGGCAAGCTCTGCTCAGGATTCCAATGCCCGTCAGGTCAATGAATCCATACAGAATCTTGGTGAAGTCATTCATCGCAATGCAACGGCAGCCGAGGAGATTGCCTCCACAACGCAATCGCTGACATCCAAGGCCAAGGAGCTAACCGACGCAACAGACTTCTTCGATGTTGATGGCGAGCCCGTGCTCGCAATAGGCGAGCTATGTGATAACGAGCTTGCCGATAAGTAACCCTCGCAGCAGAGGTGGAGCGTGGCAATGGAGGTCGGAGCAGATTTTTTTTGATGCTTCGACCTCCTATCTTTAATAAGAACCATAATTACAGCATACTACAATACAAAACCCATCCAATGGATTTACCCTTGGGCATCCGGGCGAGTCAGGCTATGCTTTCACCATGACATGGAAAACAACACACCTTCTCCCCTGCGTCCTGTTGTGGATTTTGGTCTGCTCAGCCCCTGTGCTGGCAGAGGATGGCCGCACGCAGGTGCTCTACCTCAACTCCTATCAGAATGGGTATGCATGGTCTGATCACATACTGGAAGGGATTCGTTCAGCATTTCGTGACAGCCAGTATGTTGTGGATCTGCAAGTCGAATACATGGATGCCAAAAAGCATCCCGAGCCCGAAAACAGAGAGATTCTGAGGCAGCTGTTCGAGAGTAAATTCCGCTCCACCAAGTTTGATGCCATCATCTGCTCCGACAACGACGCATTCCAGTTCATGCTGGCCCACCATGACCGGTTGTTTCCGTCGGTTCCGGTCATTTTCTGCGGTGTCAACGATTTCGACCCGCAACAACTGGCCGCCCATGACCTCTTTACTGGGGTCGTGGAAGAACTCGACATCAGCTATAATCTGGACCTTGCCCTGACTATCAATCCCGAGAAGAAACGGGTTGTGGTAGTCAGCGACTCTTCTCTCAGTTCCAGCGCCATTGTCGCTCAGATCAAAAAAGCCATGCCTGACTTTGATCACCGCTTGTCGTTTGATTTTTGGGAAAATCTGCCGCTGGATGAGCTGCTTGAAAAAAGCCGATCCATGCCCGAAGACAGCTTTCTCTTCTTTGTCCCCTTTTATATCGAGCGAGGGGGTAAGTATCTTTCTGCCGCCGATGTGGTTGAAGCCCTGTACGCCAATGCCAATGTCCCCATTTACGGGGCATGGAGTTTCCTGCTGGGACACGGCATAGTGGGCGGACGACTGCTGGATGGCAAGACTCACGGCAAGGTAACGGCCGAGATGGTTCTCGACATACTGGATGGTAAACCTGTTCCCAACCTGCTTACCAAGGCTGACGAAGAATCCCCGATCACCTTTGACTGGAAGGTACTTGAACGCTTCGAGCTCACCCATGCTTCGCTGCCGGAAAACGCCGTATTCATCAATCAGCCGGAACCCACCTATCGCTTCGAGAAAGGCGTTGTCTGGACCGCACTGGCTCTGCTTTTCCTGCTTACCGCATTCACGGTCTTCCTGGTTGCCAGTCGAACACGCGCACTTCGCGCCGAGCAGGAACTGGCCTTGTCGCGCAAGATGCTCAGGTCCATCATCGACACCATGCCGCAGCTCATCTACTGGAAAGATCTGAACAGCCGATTCGTCGGTGCCAACCGTCGATTCGCGGATTTCTTCAATCTGTCGGATGCCGAGTCGGTCCAGGGCAAGAGCAACCGCGATCTGCTCAAGGGGGAGTCCATTTCACGCGAGGGCGAGCGGCTGGACCAGAAGGTCATTGAAAGCAACGCCCCCGTACTCCACGAAATCATCGACCATGACGGGCCGAGCGAGCAGGATGTCATTTTCGAAATCAACAAGGTGCCCCTCCACGATGACAACGGGCAGGTAACAGGCATTCTCACGACAGCCGAAGACATTACGGGCCGCGTTCAATTGGAACGCCAACTCATGCAGTCCCAGAAACTTGAGGCCATCGGCACGTTCGTCGGCGGGATTGCGCATGATTTCAACAACCTGCTGACAACGATCATCAACTCCACAGAGCTGGCGCTCATGGACGCCAACGGCCCTATTGCCGAAGACGTACAACGTGCCAAGGCCGCCGCAGAGCATGGCAGTCGACTGGTCGGGCAAATTCTGACCTATGCCCGCCCTTCCAATGAAGGCACCGTGCTTGTGGCCCCGTCCGCTCCGGTGAACGAAGCACTGGACCTGATCAGCCACATGCTGCCCGACAATATCCAGTTGCATATGACCATCCCTGCGGACCTCGGCACCGGCATGGCCGATCCAGCCCATTTGCAGCAAATCCTCATGAACCTGTGTACCAACAGTATCCACGCCATGCGTGCCCAGGGCGGCGAACTCCACGTATCAATGGACGTAGTTGCTCCGGAGGGTGCGGACAGGTCTCTCTGGTTGCGGGTGCATGACACTGGTCCCGGCATTCCCGACACAGTAATGGAGCGTATCTTCGACCCCTTCTTCACCACCAAGGACAAGCAGGAAGGAACCGGCCTCGGGCTGGCCATCGTACATGGCATCGTACAGGTTCATGGAGGCGACATCTCCCTGTCCAGCCAACCGGGGGAAACGATCTTCGAAATCCACCTTCCTTTCCCTGCCGGTCAGGGAGAGGAAATTGGGAGAGCTTTGGCAGATACCAACGGCGTTGAACATATCCTGTTCGTGGAAGACGATCCCGAGCAATTGAATCTCATCCCCCGCTCATTGCGCCGCATGGGATATACGGTGACAACAGCGGCAGGCGGACAGGAAGCCCTTGATCTGATCATGGGAGGTGCAGTGTTTGACATCGTCGTCACCGACTTTGATATGCCGGGCCATAACGGTGTGGAGCTGAGTCGTACGCTGCACCAGTTGCATCCACAGTGGCCGGTGATTCTGGTATCCGGCGGGAGGGATGCCCTCTCTGCGGCCCAAGGTGAGCGCGGGATTGCGCAAATCGTGGTGAAACCGTATACGGGCTCCTCGCTGGCAGCGGCCATCCGCGAAACGTTAGGCCAGACCAGCGTGAAGGAAGAAGCACAAGAATGGCAAATATACTGATCATAGACGACGACACCCGGCTCAACCAGACCCTGATCCGCATCATGGAGCGCATGGGCCATCATGCTGATGGCGCGCACACCCTTGCGGCGGCACGGGAGCTGTTGTCTACCAATCAGTATTCACTGGTCTTTCTTGATGTGCGCCTGCCTGACGGCAACGGGCTGGAGGCACTGCCCAAGGTGCTGGAGCAACCGTGCAGGCCCGAAGTGGTCATCCTGACCGGCAACGGCGACCCTGATGGAGCGGAACTCGCCATTCAAGGCGGTGCGTGGGACTATCTGCTCAAGCCGTCTTCGGTCAAACAGACCATGCTCTGCGTCGAGCGTGCCCTGAAATATCATGACCGGAAAACCCAGGCGCCGCCCGCAGAGAGTCTGGACCTCAGCCGCATTGTGGGCCTGAGTCCCAAGATGGAAATCTGCTACGAGCAGATCGGCCTGGCGGCCCGTTCGGCGACCAACGTGTTGATCACCGGGGAAACCGGCACCGGAAAGGAACTGGTAGCCCAAACCATTCATGCCAACAGCAAACGCAAGCACGGTAATTTCGTTCCCGTGGACTGTGCGTCCCTGAACAAGGGGCTAGTGGAAAGCACGCTGTTCGGACACAAGCGCGGCACCTTCACCGGAGCAGATCAGGATCGCAAGGGCCTTGTCCGCGTGGCCGACAAAGGGACCCTGTTTCTTGATGAAGTGGGCGACATGGACCTGCCGATCCAGAAAACATTTTTGCGCGTGCTTCAGGAACGACGATTTCGTCCGGTTGGTGAAACGCGAGAGATCGAAAGCGATTTCCGCCTCATTGCAGCCACCAACCGCAACCTTGATGAGGATGTGGAACAGGAACGTTTCCGCAAGGATTTGCTCTACCGCCTCAAGACCATCCATATCCAGTTGCCCCCATTGCGGGAAAGGGACGGCGACATCCGGCTGCTGGCCCTCTTTCGCATCAACCAGCTCAATCGCGAATATGAGCGCACCATAACCCTTGCGCCCGAGACATTCGAGGCGCTCTCCGCCTATAAATGGCCCGGAAATATCCGTGAGCTCTTCGCGGCCATGGAAACCGCGTTCTTCAAGGCCGAAGGTATGTCGCAGATCATTCCGCGCCACCTCCCGGCCCGTATGCGTGTGGCCGCTACCCGTGCACAGGTGGAAAGCAGCGCACCGACGCAGGAATCGACTGAATCCGCTCCACTGACCTCGGGCATGAGCGCTGTCCAGAACCACACTACCCTCAAGGATTACAAGCAGGAAATGGAACGCCATTATCTTGAGGAGCTGTGCACACACGCCGACGGCAACATGAAGTTAATGGTTGAAATATCCGGCTGTTCCCAGTCGCACCTTTATTCACTGCTCAAGAAGGCAGGGATATCCCTCAAGTGACTCCTGATTTTTCTGAAAAATCAAAAAACACACCTAACACATAATAAAGACTGACTTTTTACAACAAGTCAGTCTTTTCTTTTTCTATCTACCGGCGCAACAGTGCTGCCTTCAATCAGATAAAGTGCATAATTTTAGACACTTAAGCACAGGGCGACATTTTTCTGATTTTCCAGAAAAGAAATCGTCTGTCTGTAATAACAGACACCTCTTATTCAAGTTAAATACTTGAAATTAAAGCAGATTCATTTGGCACGATACTTGGTAATAGCACGTCGGACCTCAGAGCGCCTCTCCACGAAGCCCGCAAACTTCATACGGGAGGCGACGGGTGGCGTCCCGTGCTCACCTCCTTGTCCACGGGACGCCACTCCGATCAGCCAATAATGGCGTGTCGGTTGGGTTGCGAACGTCCGGTACGGAAGCCCGATACGCTATTACATAAACACCAGCACTGGAGACTCTATGTCCATCTTTGCACTCGCACTTCTGGCGCTGGCGCCTATAGTGCTCGTTCTTGTTCTTATGGTCGGCATGCGGTGGCCCGCCACCAAAGCGATGCCACTGACCTGGCTCGTGGCCGCCTGTCTGGCGGCAGCGGTCTGGAAAATGGACCCCATGCTCATCGCCGCCTCCACACTCAGCGGCTTTGGTAGCGCCATCAACGTTCTGATCATCGTTTTCGGCGCTATCCTCATTCTCTACACCCTGCGTGAATCCGGGGCCATGGAGACCATCAGCGCCGGTTTCTACGGCATTTCAGCAGACCGCCGGATTCAGACCATTATCATCGCCTTCATGTTCGGCGCCTTCATTGAAGGTTCGGCCGGATTCGGTACGCCGGCGGCCATTGCCGCGCCGCTGCTGCTCGGACTGGGATTCCCGGCCATGGCCGCGGTTGTCGTCTGTCTGGTTCTCAACAGCTTCCCGGTCACCTTCGGTGCCGTTGGAACGCCTGTCTGGTTTGGGCTGAAAAACCTGCGCCAGCAAGTGAATCAGGACACCATTGAAGGCGTCAGCGGACTCGGCACCGCCGGTTTCGACATCTTCCTTCAGCACATAGCGCAGTGGTCCACCCTGCTTCATGCGGTCATGATCTACATGCTGCCGCTGCTCACGGTTTGTTTCCTGACCGGCGTGTTCGGCAAAAACAAATCCTGGCGTGAAGGCCTGGGCGTCTGGAAATTCTCCTTCTTCGCCTCCACGGTCTTCTTCGTGCCTTACGCAGCCACAGCCTTTGCCTTTGGCGAAGAATTCCCGGCTCTGCTGGGTGGACTGGCCGGACTGGCCATCATCATCTTCGCTGCACAACGCGGGTTCCTGCTGCCCAAGGAAGACTGGGACTTCGCAGACAGAGATCAGTGGAGCGCCGACTGGGTTGGTTCCATCCCTTCCGGTACGTCTGACCTCAAGCAGCACATGAGCCAGTTTCAGGCATGGCTGCCCTACTTCCTAATTGCCGGATTGTTGGTTCTCACTCGCCTCAGCTCACTGCCCTTCAAAGAGATGCTCAACTCAGTGGCATTCAGCTGGAACAGCATTCTCGGGTATGACACCGTTAATTTCACCATGAAGCCCCTCTACCTGCCGGGTATCATTCCCTTCACGCTGGTCGCCATCCTGACCGCTTTCCTGCACCGCATGGAAGTCGGCAAGGTCACCAAGGCGTGGGGCGATGCATTCAAGGCGCTGAAGAATCCGACCATTGCGATGTTTTTTGCCGTTGCCATGGTTGAAATCTTCAAGCAGTCCGGCAACAACCCTCAGCAGTACCTCTCCATACCCCTGACCATGGCCGATGCCTCGGCAGCCATGGTGGGTGATGTGTGGCCCGCCTTCGCCGCTTTTGTCGGCGCGCTCGGCTCCTTCATCACCGGGTCCGCAACGGTCTCAAACCTCCTGTTTGCGGAATTCCAGTACGGCGTGGCCTCCACCATCCACATGAACCCCGAAGTCATCGTCGCCCTCCAGGCGGTCGGCGGCGCCATGGGCAACATGATCTGCGTGCACAACATCGTGGCCGCGTCCGCCACAGTCGGCCTCATCGGGATGGAAGGGATGATCCTCAGGCGCACCTTCCCGCCGCTGCTGGCATACGGTGCCACCGTTGGTCTGGCAGGCGCACTGCTCATTTTCGTCATCCTCTAGCTGAACGAGTCCCGCAAGGGATTCACCAAAGAAAACCCCCTGACCATCAAATGGTCAGGGGGTTTTCTTTTACATCTGTTCTGTCCGCATCAACAACGGCTGCAGACTATGTACTTCCATTATCCGAGAGAAGCGCGGGCTTCCTTGACTCGTGCAATGACGTAGTCCTTGATTTCCGGCCCTTCCACATCAAAACAATGACCGTCTTCACCCAGCAGGCCGCCGGGAACAATGTCGCCCAACTCCTCGGGATCAGTAATCAGGTCACCGTAAAAGCACACCGACAGCCAGCGATCAGACGGATCGTCATCAATGACATCCACCATGACAAACAGCGGGCGCTTGGTTTCCGATGCCTTCATACCACGCATGGAGTAGGTGATGCCGGGACGGGCATTGAACTGTATTTGCGTGTCATCCATGGTTTCAAGCAATGCCTTGAGTTCCACGAACACATCTTTCACCTGGGCCGGATCTTCGGTCCACTGCGCGACAAAATCATTGAGTTCCATTGATCGTATTCCTTGTATCGGGCTGACTTCGGGCAGGGATGCCTGCCGATGCAGATATGAAACAGTTCCCGAAGAGCGACTCTCCGGGAACTGATATAATTAGCCTTTCTTGACGACAGAGGTCTTGAGCATCATGGAGCCAAAGCCCGGAATCTTGCAGGCAATGTCATGAATTCCGTCTTCTGGTTCGACCAGACGGATGTTCTTGACCTTGGTTCCTTTCTTGATGGCCTGGGATGCGCCCTTGACCTTGAGGTCCTGCATGACGATGACAGTATCACCATCCACGAGAACATTGCCGTTGACGTCCTTGTATACTTTTTCGGCCGTGTCCCCTGCCTGAAACTCATGGCTGCACTCGGGGCAAATCAGAATGCTGCCGTCAGAATATACGTACTCGGAGCCACACTCCGGGCAATTCGGTAAGTTTTCCATAACTCTCCAACCTGTGGTTTATAGGAATTGATTATGCAGAGCAGGAGACTCCACCAAAATGCCGCATTGATCAAGTGGTTATTCATTTATGGCCGTTAACCGGCAAACGCCTGTACCATATCCTTCCTGATCGCTTCCACGATCGATTCCATACCAGCATGGTTGATAGTAATCGCGGATTTTCGTTCATCGCACGACATCTCATATGCATTGGGATGGGGTTTACCTGTTGTCAAAAACAGAAAACGGTGAGTATCCCTCAAGCTCTTGAAAACCCTTTGATTCTGCTGGAGCCTGTTTGCCGACATATTGCCATCCGAAACCAGAATAACATTACGCATCAGGTCATCGACAAAGGTGACCTTTTTGTTTTCCTCTTTGGAATACTTGTTGGGGAGATTCCTCTGTTGACCGCGCAACCCCAAAACCAGATCACGATTCTTGGCAACACCCTCATCCTGGTTACGATTCCAGCCAATGTCCTGCTTTATCTCTATGATGGAAAAAACCACATCATCCTTGACTAACGCGATATCAGGCTGAACCCTCTTCCGCCCTTGTGTGAAGCACTGGTTCACATATATTTCCACATCCTTGAATTTGTCGGCAAAGTAGTCGGCAAACAAATCTTCAGTGGCGCTGGATATACAACTGCTTGTACCCCTGACAATCCTTTTGCTCGCATAGTGTGGGCTGCGTGCTTCCTCATACAAATCAATAATACGGTGAACCAATTGCTCTTCTGTCATTTTCTTCTCCAAATCAGATTCAAAGTACTCCCCCGTCAACACGAATAAAACGGTTTTCCAATATGCTATTTACGATCGGCTGGCAATCTTCAATTCAGGACAGGCTGCTAGCATTTGCCATTCGAGATCACGGCATGATGAATGAGCGAAATATCAAACAGAAAAAGGACACCAGCCATCAGGCCGGTGTCCTTGTTATTCACACTCGTTGCGGTGACAGGTGCACCGCTCTACTTCGACTAACGACTATGCCTGCTTGAGCTTGGTAATAAGACCGTCCAGCTCTGTAGTCATGCCCGCCAGCTCGTTGATGGCCTGACTGGAGTCGGCCATGATGTTTGCGGTTTCATTGGAGATACGGTTGACTTCATCCACGGAACGGCTGATCTGCTCGCTGACCGAGGACTGTTCCTCGGAAGCGGTGGCAATGATACTGACGCGATCCGCAGTGGTATGCACGATGGATACAATCTCATCCAGAGATTCACCGGCATCCTCTGCCAGAGAGGAACTACGTGTCACTGCATCGGCTGCCAGATCCATGCTGTCTATGCTGTTGCGGGTTCCATTCTGGATCATGCCCACGTACTCTTCAACGTCCTTGGTGGCATCGATGGTCTTTTCAGCCAGCTTGCGAACCTCGTCGGCAACAACGGCGAATCCACGTCCGGCGTCACCGGCGCGGGCTGCCTCGATGGCTGCATTGAGTGCCAACAGGTTGGTCTGGTCGGCAATGTCATTGATCACTTCCATGATCTTACCGATGCCATCGGCTTTCTGGCCAAGCCCTGCAAGCAGCCCCTTCACCTCGTCAGTACGGGTGTTGACTTCATTGATGGCTTCAACCAACGAAGAGACCACCTCGGATCCCTGTCTGGCCTGCTCGCGGGCGCCTTCTGCACTTTCCGCAGCCAACGATGCATTTCTTGCCACTTCCAGCACCGAAACATTCATCTGCTCCATGGCCGTGGCAACTTCCGAAGCCATCTCGCTCTGAGAGCCAGCGCCTTCACTTGCACTGTGGACCTGACTGGAAAGCGCATCGGAAGACGACGTAATCCGATTGACGATTCCCTCAAGGGCCTCGGCTGCCTGCAGCATACCATCACGCTTGGCGGATTCTGCAGCGTTCTTGGCTTCCTCGGCTTCCTGGGTCGCAATCTTTGCGGCTTCGGCCTGCTCTCCTGCTTCTCGGGTCTTTTGCTCGGCGGTTTCGATCATCTCCACAAGGTTGGCGATCATCTTGCGCAAACCATCGGCCAGGAGACCAATTTCGTCCTTCTGGTGGATGTCGACATCCGTTTGCAAGTCGCCCTCTGCCACGGCTTCGGCCGAAGCAACAATCCGCTTCAAGGGACGGACGATATTGCCAGCCACAAAGAAGATAATCAGGCCGATGATGATCAGAGCGACCGTTCCCATGGCCGCATTGATAAACATGATGGCACGGGCTTCCTGCGTCACGCTGTCCATGGGGACGTTGACGCCGAACATCCACTTCACGCCGGTTCCGGCCAACTCAAACGGAACAAAAATATAGAATGTATCCTTACCGGTGACTGCCGAGGTGGAGCGAAACTGTAAATCCGTACCTTGCTTAATGGCTTCAGCCAGTTTCTCTTCCATGGCCCCATCAAAAAAATTGAAAACATCATCACCGATAATTTCAGACTTGGGATGAGCGATCATTTTCCCCTGATCACTGATCACAAACCCGTACCCGGAACCAAACAACGAAGCATCGCTGACGATATCCTGCATGCCATCCAAAATGATATCGGCCCCGGCAACGCCGAATACCTCATTCTTTCCAATGAGCGGCACGCTGACACTGACCCTCATGAGGTCCCTGCCATTCCAGTTCACCTTTGTAGGCGCTGTAAGGTAGTTTTGCTGGGTTTCAAAAGGCACACGGTAGAAATCACCTGCTTCGCCTTCTTCCGCATAACCTTTGACGGCCTCTCCCACTATTTCGCCATCCTTGCGAAACCAGCGGGGAATGAACCGGCCTGTTTCGTCGTGCATGGGTTCGTCGGCGAACGCTCCATCCACTCCTTCGAACCCATTCTTTTTCCAGACCATCCAGATGCCGTCCAGATGCGGGCTGTTGCGGATAATCGCCTTCATCATGCTTGTGGCCTGATCACGCGCAAAGAAGCCGGAGACCTCCTTGGCGCCACCCATCAAGGATGCCAGAGTTCGCGCACTCTCCATCGCCTTATCTACGGATACACCGATCTGCATGCCGTATTCCCGAGCCTCAGCCGTAGCCAGTTTCTCGGCGTCCAGTTTGAACGTTTCGATCATGCGCATGCCGGTAATCGTCATAGTTGCTACAAAGACAATCACCACCGCCGTACAGATCGGAATAAGAATCTTATTCCGCATGCTCATATTCTTAAACAAAACCAACCCCCATTAGTTTTTTTCGCAATAACAATTGGCCTTTCAGTGAGTTGCGCCAACCCGGTCAAGACCAAGGCGCAATTCTTATCACAAAAGTGTGACAAGCAAAACCAGAACAGATATATAGAATTATATCAAGAGTTTATTGAGCACTGATTGTCGTTTTATGCACTGCCAACAATCTGCTGGCTGTGGAAAGTCTGCAATACAGGGCAGAAGAATATCGTTCTTATATGTGAAGCAGATGATTCACTGCATGATCACAGGGAAATCCGGGGATTTATTCCAGTACGATATCAAGGTTGGCGAGCAGGGATGTTGCTTCAGGCAAGGAAAAGACGGTTTTCCCGAGGCGGTTGGACTCTGCCTTGATGAAGTAATTTCGGGAAGTGGCAAAGTTGGCGAATCGTAAGTCCGTTTGATGGAACTGACATTGCGAAAGGTCGCAATCATCAAAAACGGTGTGATTCAATTTGGTATTGGAGAACGTGGACCCTGACAGGTCGCAGGAGGTGAATTGCTTTTTAGTGAGGTTCATATTCATGAACACGTTGTCTCGCATGATGCACCCCTCGACAGTTGCCGCCACAAAGCCAAGGATACGACTCCAATCAAGGCCAACCATTTTGGAGTCCACAAAACGCACATCGGATAAAATCGGGCGAAGGAATTCAACCAAAGACAGATTGCACTGAATGAATTCGCAATCATCAAAGACACAGTCGACAAATCGGCAGGATTGGAAACTGCAATTTCGGAAAACACACTGGGTGAAGGATACTTCTTCTATATCCTCATCGCAAACAAGCTGGTCATACACAGCACCCTCACACACATCACCCGCTTCCCAAATCATGCTTCCTCACTATTTTGATTAATACCCACAATGCACCACCAAAACGGGACGACCATAAAAGCAATCAACCAAGGATTCCAGTAAAACCGCACTTTTCATAGGAAGCCCTGCTCAATTCAATCCTGCGACTCTACTCAAACCCGCAAACGCCAAGGATAGTCTCGACAACTTGTCCTGGCCGCCCGCACTCTCCTGCCGGTTGAACTGCACTTTGCAGAGGCTGAAACCAAATAAAGCATATTATTATTCACATATCCGGTTCACTATAGTAACTGAGTGGCACATCTCTACAAAATCATAGTGATATTTCTCCAATAAGGGGACCTTTTCAAAGGAGGGCACTGGTTCAGCGAACACCACTCCTTATTTGACTTCGAACACCTTCTCAAAACAAAGGTACCGCCATCTTGCAAAGTAAAAAACAGAACTGTATCTCGCTCATACGATCAAATATGGCTTCATGGATTAAGGCGGCACGGCTCCCTTCACAGACATACATTTTTCTCCCTCTTTTGCTTGGCGAAGCTGTCGCTTTGAATCATGGGAGTGGGTTTAGCATATCGCGGTTTGTGACAGTTCATCTGTTTGGTCTTGCCATTCAATTGTATATTGTCTTTGCCAATGACTACGCCGATCAGGAAACAGACCGAAACAATGTCACGTTCACTCCCTTCTCGGGCGGATCGCGCGTACTCGTCGATGGGGACTTGACGCCTTTTCAAATCCTGAAGGCGGCCAGACTCATGGCGCTGACAAGTATCGGACTGGGCATGATGCTCGGCGTGATGGCAGGATCGATCGTCCCGATCATCATGGCCGTACTCGGTGTCTTGTTACTGTTTTTGTATAGTTATCGACCAGTGAAGCTCTAGTACAGAGGGGGCGGCGAACTGCTCCAGATGATTGGAGTTGGCATTGTCCTGCCTATCATGGGGTACACGGCTTTTTCCGGCAGATTGGATTCGTTTCCGTGGGAAATCTTGTTTGTTGTTCTACCAACGCAACTTGCCTGTGCAATCGGAACAGCTGAACCCGATGAACCTTCGGATCGTGCGGACCAAAAGAAAACCATCCCGGTCCTGCTTGGGCCCTTGTCTCGAAAGTTGGTTGTATCGCTGCACAGCCTCACCGCACTGCAAATCATCTGGCTGTTCACCCCTGCTCCAGTGGACGGTCTTTTGTTGTTGGTTCTTCTTGTTGCGTCTGTCATCGGGCAACTCTTCTTTATGAGAAGCAAAGCGGGTGATGTCGGAGTTCTGGCATTCACTTTTCTTTCCATCCTGTCCACACTGACGAGCATGGGGATTCTTTGCCTGTTCTTTTGGCCATAAAAAAAGCCGCTGTCTGATGACAGCGGCTCGTATTCGATACCAATAGTTTCTTAACCGCCGAACCAACCGGGAGCGATTACTTCAAGCGCCTTGGTGTAATGCACCCTCAGATCCTGTAGCTTGCCACCAATAATCTGTTCCTGATCGCTCAGACTCGAAGGGCAGGTGCCTTGCATCTGTTCAGCAATTGCTTCGATTTCCTTCACGGTCGACTTGATAAGGATGATTTCATCCTTCAGATCATCGGTCTTTTCGGCTGCCAGAATATCATAAAGGCGGGCCTTCCATGTGTTCAGTTCCATTTCCAAGCCCTTACAATAGTGGGCTACTGCTTCTTCCTTTCCAGCTTCAGTGGGGCAGCCATCAATTCCCATACAACTCGGACACGGGCCTGGGTAATCCATATTAGGCATAGTGATTCTCCATTTGGGTAAGGGTTATTATTATAGTTTCTATAACACAAGTTAGTGTTTACTGTGAAGCTATTCTCATTTCATTAACCCCAAAAAATAAAACAGCCACCTATCCATCAGAAATATCTTCCGATATCAGAACGCACGAAAGAGTCAGAAACAACACATTGAGTGTTCGAGCAAAAAGCACTTGGAAACAATACAAAAAAAAGCCCCTCTCAAGCAGAATCGACTGCTGGAGAGAGGCACCCTGAGACCCAATAGATTTTTCTACCGCGTATACAAAATCAGACAGATTAAAACCATTTCCCATTCGAGGGATTGAAACTCGCGACTTCCACTATGGAAAACCCAACTATTCAGGTCGTTCCATCACAACCGTGGCATACCCGGCGGGGTTTACCTCACCCGCTTTGACTTCCTTGAAACCAAAGCTGTCATAGAGCTTACGGGCAGAGATTGACTCAGCCAGGTCTTCACTAAAGGTCGTCACTTGCACTGGATCGCCCTCACCCAATCGCTCCAATGCGGCAGCGACCAACATCGCCCCGGCACCGTTGCCACGGGACTTCTCAGTCACAGCCAGCCAGAGGATTGTCCTCGATTCAGAATCGATAACGCATGTTCCAATGAATTGAGAATACGGCTTGTCGACAACACAAATCACCTGGCCGTTTTTGATAGCGCCTTTGACTCCCTCAACAAAGTCGGGGTTATCAACCATGGGCCCAAAAAGCGGCTCCACTTCTCGCGCAAGCCCCAGAAACGGCTCCAAATCGCTCTCCACTGCTAAACGAACTGACACCATATCGCCTCCCATGCCCCAAAAGTACAACATTCCAAAAGAAAAAGCCCTTACAATTGAATGTAAGGGCTTGATCTTTAGTGGCGGAGCCGACGAGACTCGAACTCGCGGCCTCCGGCGTGACAGGCCGGCGTTATAACCAGCTTAACTACGGCTCCGCACTTATAATATTGGAGTGTTAAGCAACTCCATATTTCAAAGATGGTGGGCGCTACAGGGCTCGAACCTGTGACCCTCGCCTTGTAAGGGCGATGCTCTCCCAGCTGAGCTAAGCGCCCGCAGGAAGAGTGTCTTTAGCTTGGCTTCCAGTTTGTTGTCAACATCTTTTTGTCACTTAAGCTGTCGACCTGGTTGCCAGACGCCTTCCGCGTTCAGCGAAAGGCATACTGCCCAGACTCCCTCTGTTTGTCAACGACTTTTGTAACTTTTTTTTCACTATCGTAAACACTTGCTATTTATAGCTATTTTGAGGCCATCATAACGCGTTTCCCTTTGCGAGATAACCAACAAAGGGGGAGACCTCGAAAATATAGCCCAACAGGGGTTGTTCCTTTGACGAAAGAAACACTCTGACCGGTAAGAAGCTGCTCAATTAATTTGGGATCATCGACATTTAGCGCGTCGTTTTCCGAGCATGCATCAAGCGACGGCAACAAGACACGAGCCATGCCGTCCGGACGGAACTTGGTACGTTCCCCTTTTCCGGCTATTTTTCCCAACAATGCTCCCTGCCACCTTACGGATGATGGAACCCTCGACAGCGCCTCTTCATGCAGAAAGTACACCTTGCCGCCAAAGTCGTAGGCTTGCCCGGGAGGCAACTTGCCAAGGTCAAGGCCATCGGCCCCATTCAATCTGTCGAGTCGTACTCGACGCCCCGGAAGCACTATTTTTTGCTCACCATCGCTCGAATCTGCGCTGTCTCCTCCCTTTTTACGGAAGCGCGCCAAAAAGAAACCTTGCCCGGCAGAGCGTTCGTCCACTCGCAAAACGCCTTCCATGCCAGGAAGCATGGGTTCACCAAAGACAAACCCCGGAGGGGGTGTCAATGGCTCAAGTTCTAGGTCAAGCTCGGAAAGGGCCCACTGAACCTGCTCTTCGTTCTCTTCTATATTAGTAGTACACGTGGAGTACAAAACGGTTCCGCCTGCCGAGAGCAAGTCCGTCGCCTTTTTCAGGAGCGTCTTTTGCAATGAAACAAGCGGCGCAGTCTTTGACTCGGACCACAATTCCATGACCTTGGGATTTTTATCCACGGTCCCCCATCCACTACAGGGTGGATCGAGCTGGATATAATCCCATGACGCATCAGCAAAAGGGAGGTCCTGGGCCATGGATCGTGCCGTGGCCGTATTGACCGAACCGGTTCGCCGCAGGTTGGCACGGAGTGTCCCAAGCCTGTCAGGAGATGGTTCGGAGCCGAAGACAAAGCCGTTTCGCCCGACCAGGCGTGACAGCAGGCTTGTCTTGCTACCGGGAGCAGAACACATATCGAGAACCGCCGCACCTTCGGGAGGCGCGAGCAACAATGGCGGCAGCATGGAAGATCGATCTTGAATGTATATACGCCCGAACCGCGCAGCAATGCTCTCTCCCAGAGGGAACGGCTCGTGGGTCAACTTGCGGGCCATGGGGTAAAACGGCTCCGGCTCAAACGAAAATCCCTGTGCAGCAAGAAGCGCTTCGACTGTGCCGACGGACTTTTCATCACACACAAGACGAAACGTACGAAAATGGTTTGTCATGAACGCTCAATACCGCCTTGCTTTGACGGAGGCAACCGCTTAACTACTTTGCATACCGATACGGAAACTGTTACAAGACCTTCCCGCGCGCAATGGAAACAGCGTGCGGACATAACGTCACTTATCCTTGATTAGGAGGAATACATGTTCAATAAACGATTTGCCGTGGCTCTGGCTGCTTTGGTGGCAGTAATCCTGTTTGCCGGTCCGGCACTGGCACAAACGGCGAAAAAGTACGCTGTCATGCCGTTCACGTACGCTGGCCCGAAGAAATATTCCTATTTCCCCAAGGCATTTCAGGCGAGCCTGAACAACGACCTGGAGTGGTCCGGGCGCGTTGTCCCGGCAGACGATAGCGTCGTCAACAATATCAAGGCACCCGAAAGCACCGGCGAGGCGATCAATTCCCTTCGTTCCTCCGGCCTCGATTACGTCATCACCGGCTCCATCGCCATCATAGACAAGTCGGCCAACCTCTCCATCAACGCCGTTGCAGCCGATGGCTCCACCTGGGAAAAAAGCTCGCAGATGGGCATTGATGAGATCACCCCCTGGCTCGATGAACAGAGCAAGGCCATTCAGGGCGACCTGTTCAAACGCCCCGGCTACAGCACAGCAGCAGCCATCAGCTCTCAGACCGATATTCAGGACGGAGTCGGCGACTCACCTGTTGAAGTCAACTCTGCCTTCATCAGCGCGGATGACCGCTACCAGACCGATACGCTCAACCCGCAGTTCCGTTACGAAGGCGGCACCGAAACCATTGGCAGATGGCGCAGCCAGACCCTCCGTTATTACTCCACAAGCATGGTGGTGGAAGATGCTGACGGCGACGGCAATAACGAAATCTTCATTCTGCACAGCAAAGGTATCGCCGCCTACCGTTACAATCAGGGTCAACTCAAGTTGCTGGACAACATGGACATGACCCCGAACACCAGCTTCATTCGTCTGGAAGCAACGGATCTGGACCGGGACAACGTCCCTGAGCTGATTGTTGCCAGCTATCAGATGATCTACAAAAAAGCCCAGCACGCTCCCGAAGGCAGAGTCCGTTCGCACGTCCTGAGCTTCAAGAACGGAAAATTCGAATATCTGGTGAAAGACTACAGGAAATTCCTCGGCGTACTGCGCATTCCGCCCATGTACTCGCCGATTCTCGTTGCCCAGGACAAAGGTTCCCGCGATTTCTTTGATCCAAAGATCGAGGAAGCCTACCTGAAGGATGGCGACATCGTTACCGGCAACCGTATCAGCCGCCCTGAATTCGCCAATATCTACAACATGGCCTACCTGCCCGACGGCATGGGCTTCAAATACGTTGTCATTGATGATTTCCACAAGATGCGCGTATACGGCCAGACCCTTGAGCAGTTGTCCATTACGGATATGGACACCTACAACACCTCCGGCATCGGTCTCGAATACAGCGAACGTCCGCTGGGACTCGGCGGTGGCTCAATGGACGAAATGATCAGCACGTACAACGTGCCGTTCCGCATGATCACTGCCCGCCTCAGCACAAAGGACAAGTACGAACTGCTCGTCAACAAGGACCTCTCCATCGCGTCGCAGGTCTTTGAGCGCTTCAAGTACTTCTCCCAGGGTGAGATTCACTCTCTGGTATGGGATGGCGTCGGCATGAACCTGGCCTGGAAGACCCGTCGCATCAAGGGACAGGTCTCTGACGTCTATCTTGCAGACATCAACAATGATGGCGAGAAGCAGTTATGCGTTCTGCTGAACACCTTCCCGGGTGGACTCGGATTCAAGAAACGCAAAACCGTCGTATTGGCTTACGACCTGAACATGTAATAAAAAAGCGGGCGGAGTGAGAGACCGCCCGCTTTTTCGATTCAACTGTCAAAAAGAGAGAGGACCGATGAAAAGACTGCTGACCGCCATGACCGTCCTGGCGCTCGTCTGCCTGACAAGTGCTGTCGCCATGGCCGGAACAACACTGACCTACGCCAACTTCCCGCCCGCGCAGACCTTCCCCTGTGTTCAGATGGAGCGCTGGAAAACTGAAGTGGAGAAACGCACCGAAGGCGCAGTCTCCGTCCAGACATTTCCCGGTTCCACTCTGCTCGGCCCCAAAAACATGATGCGTGGCGTCATGACCGGTCAGGCCGACATCGGTTGTCTGAGCCTTGCTTACTACCCCGGCGTCTACCCGGCCATGTCCGTGGTCAACCTGCCGGTGGCTTTCACTTCCACGGAAGTGGCATCCCTGGTCATGTGGGATCTCTTTGTCAAATACCAGCCCAAGGAAATGAAGAACGTCAAGGTCCTGACCATGTTCACTTCGGCTCCTTCTCACGTCATGAGCAAAAAGCCGGTCAAAACCCTGGCCGACCTCGAAGGTCTGGAGCTGCGCGCATCCGGCACCATTTTGCAGATTCTGCAGAATCTCGGCGCACAGGGAGTGGGCATGCCCATGTCCCAGACCCCCGAAGCATTGCAGAAAGGCGTGGTCAATGGACTGGTGTCCTCCTTTGACGTTCTCAAGGACATGAATTTCGCTGAAATCTGCCGCTACGAGACCATCACCAACCTGCCCGTCTATCCGTTTGCCGTTGTCATGAACAAGGCGCGGTTTGACTCTTTGCCCGAAGACGTCAAGAAGACCCTCGACGATCTCGGTCGCGAGCAGGCTGCATGGACCGGACGCTATCTGGACAACTACACCAGTCAGGCTCTTGCCTGGTCTAAAGAGAAATACCAGGTTGAAGTATTGGAACTGACCGACGCAGAACATGCCGAGATCAAGACCAAGAGCGCTGACCTGGTTGAAGCATGGAAAGAACAGGCCACCAAGGCTGGCTACGATGCCGACGCCCTGCTGGCTGACATGCTCGCTCTCAAGGCAAAATACGAAGCCGAAATCGGCAATTAACCGACAGCACAACACCCCTGTCTGTTCTGATGGGGGTGTTTTCTTTCATATGATAGACATACTCGACAAATTGAGCACCCTGGCCGCAAGGGGGTTGACCTTCCTTGCCGGACTGTTTCTCGTTGGCATGATGGCGCTGGCATGTGCCAACATGGTCTTCCGGGCGGTCTTGAACAATCCCATTCAGGGGACCTTTGAGATGATGGGCTTCATGGGGGCCGTGGTTGCCGCTTTTTCCCTGGCCTTTGCCCAGCGCCAGAAGTCACACATCGCAGTGGGTATCCTGCTCACCCGCTTTCCCCAATGGGTCAGACGCAGCGCCGATGCTCTCTCGTCGGCGGCATCATGCGGATTTTTCCTGCTCTGCGGCATGGAAACCTATAAATGGGCTTCCTTCCTGATCATGACCGGAGAACTCTCCGAGACCTTGCAGATTGTCTATCACCCATTTGTTTTTGCCGCCTCTGCCGGATGCTTTGCCCTTAGCTTCGTCCTGCTGGTCGACACCTTGAAAACCCTGACTGCCGAAAAGGTACAATAATGGACCCGATTACCGTTGGTATTGTCGGCACGCTGCTCCTGCTTGCCGTCATTTTCGTTCTTCGCATTCCCGTGGGCTTTGCCATGGCTATCATCGGGTTCGGCGGTTTCGCCTATGTACTCAACTGGAACGCGGCCACCGGCATGCTCGGAACAGAGTTGTGGAACGTGTTTTCCAAGTACGGTCTGACCGTTATTCCATTGTTCATCCTCATGGGGCAGATATGTTTTTACTCAGGCGTCAACGAGCGCCTGTACAAATCGGCCTATGCCTGGATGGGAGAGATTCGCGGCGGTATTGCCATGACCACCATCCTCGCCTGTGCCGGATTCGCCGCCATCTGCGGTTCCAACTCGGCGACAGCTGCCACCATGTCCACGGTCGCTTTGCCGGAGATGAAGAAATTCAAGTACAATCCGATCCTGTCCACTGGTTCCGTGGCCGCAGGAGCGACCCTCGGCGTCATCATTCCGCCTTCTGTGGTACTGATCATCATCGGTCTGCAGACCAGCCAGTCCATTGCCCAGCTGTTCATTGGCGGCATGGTTCCCGGCGTGCTGCTCACCGCCTTGTTCCTCGGGACCGTCTGGTACCTGTGCAAAAAGAATCCTGACTGGGGTCCGGCCGGTCCCAAGACCACCTTCAAGGAAAAGTGTGCTTCCCTTCCCGGCTCCATCGAGATGATTATCCTGTTCATCCTGGTCATGGGTGGCCTGTTCCTCGGCTTCTTCACGCCGACCGAGGCTGGTGCGGCCGGTGCGGCTCTCGCCCTGCTCATCTCTGTGATTTCCGGGCAGATGAATCTCAAGAAGTTCTGGATGGCGGTCAACGATTCACTCAAGATTTCGTGCATGATCATGGTCATCATTCTGGGCGCCGTCATCTTCGGACGCTTTCTGGCCATCACCCGTCTGCCATTCGAGGCAGCCGGTTTCGTGGCAGGCCTGCCCATTCCGCCGCTGGTCATCATCATGGTCATCTGCCTCATCTACGTCATCGGCGGCATGGTCATGGACGCCCTTGCCCTGCTGCTGGTCACCATCCCCATTTTCTTTCCGGTGGTCACAGCCATGGGCTATGATCCACTCTGGTTCGGCGTGCTGATCACCGTTGTCACCACACTGGGAGCCATCACACCGCCTGTCGGGGTAAACACCTTTATCGTGGCCTCCATGGCCAAAGATGTTCCAATGACGGATGTGTTCAAAGGGGTGACCTACTTCATGGTGGCATATTGCCTCTGTGTGGCGCTGATGCTCGCTTTCCCGGGTATCGTGACGTTCATCCCCCATTTGATGCAGTAGGTGGTTTGCGGTAGCCTCAGTATCGGCCCTCGACCTTTAGAGGTGGCATGATACCGCAACAATCAACCGACAACACGAGCAGGAAATGCCCAAAGCGCAGTTCGTCACCGTCACGCAGGCCGAATCCGGCCAGAAGCTGCTTCAGTTTCTGAAACGGCGCCTCAAGGGCGATGTCCCGCAGGGTGCCATTCAACGCTGGATTCGCAAGGGACAGGTGCGCGTGGATAAGGGGCGCAAAAAGCCCTTCGATCGCATAGATGAAGGGCAGGTTGTCCGTATTCCGCCCTATACTCCCGGCGAGGAGAAAGTCGTTTCAACGCAAGGTACCCTCCCTATCGCCCATGAAGATGATCACATACTGGTCATCGCCAAACCCTCCGGGCTGGCCGTTCATGGTGGCGACAACATTGACGACTCAATCACGGCCCGCATTCGCGCCCGGTTCAGCGAAGCGGACTTCATGCCGACCCTGGCCCACCGGCTGGACAAAGACACATCAGGGCTCCTGCTGGCGGCAAAGGATTATCCGACCCTGACCACTCTCAACAACGCCTTTGCTTCCGGCACTGTCACCAAGCTGTACCTGGCGTGGGTCAATGGGCAGTGGCCGGAATCAGACACCACACTTGTTGAAGACCGCATGGAAAAGCAGGGAGCACCCGGCAATGAGACTGTCCAAACCGGATCAGGCAAGGTTGCCCGTGCCCGGATCACTCCGCTCATCAAGGAGCAGGACAAAACCCTACTGGCCGTTGAACTGCTGACCGGCCGTACACACCAGATTCGCGTGCAACTGGCCTCCCGCGGCCATGCCGTGCTTGGTGACCGCAAATATGGCAAAGGGCACATTCGCGGCAACATGCGCCTGCATTGCTACCTCATGAGCACCGATGGGCAAACATTCACCCTCCCCCCCGACTGGAACGGCAAATGGCAGGTGCCTGATGACATCCTGCGCAATGCCCAACGCCTCGTTATCGAGTAGTCGGTCATCTGCCGACAGATGCAATGATCTGCCCTTTGTTGCGAACCCGGTCCAAAATGCGTATGTAGAGTTTATCTAGAAAACCTTAAAGGGGAACCAATGAAACGATTCATCATATTATCATTGATACTTGGCAGTCTGATCGGCCTGAATTTTCTCGGCGGGTGCGCAGTATACGACGTTGCCGTGGAAGAACGCAGTACCGGTGAATGGGTTGATGACAAACAAATCAGCTTCACCATTGAGCAGTCCTTTCTGGAAGACTCCCAGATCAAATTCCTGGATTTTGATGCCTACAGCTATCAGGGGCATGTCTACCTGATAGGTGAGTACGAAAGCCGCGAGCAGGTTAACCGTGCCGTTTACATCGCCAAGAACGTACAGGGCGTGCGCAAAGTGACGACCTACTTCCTTCCAAAGCGCTCTGACGACACCTGCGGCACCACGGACAATGTGGAACTCAACGCAAAGGTTCGCCAGAAGCTCATCGCGGACAAGAACATCTGGTCCACCAATGTGGATATCGAGATGCTCCAGTGCAAAGTCATTCTTCTTGGCATCGTCGCTACCCAGCAGGAAAAGGAAGCTGCCGAAAACCATGCGCGCTCCGTATCCGGCGTTCGTGAGGTCAAATCCTACATCACGGTGAAGCCGTAGCATGATCAGCAAGCACCGCCGTTTGTCTACAGTTATCCTGTCCAGCATTGTGCTGGGCGGGACCTTACTGTTTGGCGGTTGCGCCTCCCACACGCCGTCGCCGCCACCGCCAGTTGTCAAAACAACACCGGCACAGGGCAAACGGGCAGCCGTACTCCGCACGGCGCGCACATTGATCGGCGCACCGTACAAATGGGGCGGCTATACGCCACAGATGGGCTTTGATTGTTCGGGGTTCATCTGGTTTGTCTACCACCAGCACGGTATCAATCTCCCCCGCGTATCCTGGCAGCAGTTCGGTGCGGGCAAAGCGGTGGCCTATGACGCGTTGCGTCCCGGTGATCTGCTTTTTTACCGAGTCGACAAAAAGGGAAAGTCCCTGCACGTTGCCATTCTGACCGACAGGAGCACATTCATCCATGCCCCCAGCTCGGGCAAGCGAGTCATGGAATCCAGCCTGAACAACACATACTGGCACAAGCATTACATTGGTGCGCGCCGTATCCTCTAGCTGACACGGTTCAGAAAAGGCAAAGACAACGGCGTATCAAAATGAACACCCCATTCGAATGGGTAGGTCAGTTGTTGGTTTTGGTCCCTTTGTAGGTGAACGCTTTTTTGTCCATGGTATAGTATGAGCCGCGGTCAATCCCCACGGCCTTGCCGCACGGGCAATACACTTTCCCGTCCCGTTCTTCCATGTTGAAGATCTTGCGGATACGATCCTTGTGACAGCGGTGCACCTCGCCCTGCCCAATCTTATAGTATTTCCAAAGCTTTTGCCGACACGCGGCACATTTGAGGGTCAACATGGCAACAGACCTACCTCAAACCGGCGACAGGCTCAATCGGTTCATGTGGCTGATCATTCCCGCTCAAACTGAACCGTGGCCATCTCAGGGAAATCCCCCAGTCGTTTGGAAATTCCCGCCTGCAGGAATGAATCGACCCACCAGTAAATGTTGTTCTTGCGAATCTGGTCACGCAGGTTGGTCATGTGGAGTTTGCGCTCGGCCTTGTCTCGGTGGATTGCCCGGTTCAGATCCTTGGCAATGCCTTCCATATCATAGGGATTGACGAGGTACGCGTCCTCCTGAAGCTGGGCAGCGGCTCCGGCAAATTCGCTCAGTACCAGCACACCGTCCTGACTGACATTGGCCGCGCAGTACTCCTTGGCAACAAGGTTCATGCCGTCGCGAAGCGGCGTTACCAACGCAATATCGGCAGCGCTGTAATACGCCACCAGCTCATCGTGTGGAAAGCTCTTGTAATGATAGTGCACAGGCACCCAGCCGGGGAAAGAGAATTCACCATTGACGCGCCCGACCAACTGCTCGATCTCGGTACGCAACTCCTTGTACTCGTCGACCTCTTCGCGACTGGGTACGGCTATTTGCACGAAATTCACACGGCCTCGCAGGTCCGGGAACATGCGGAACAGCGTTTGAATGGAGCGGATGCGCTCGGGTATCCCTTTGGTGTAGTCAAGACGATCCACACCAAGAATAATTTTCCTGTGCCGAAGTGCTTCGCGGATATTGAAGGCCTTCCGGGCCACATCTTCATTTTCGGCCAGGCCATTGAACTGGTTGAAATCGATGGAGATGGGAAATGCTCCCAGGCGGAATTGACGATTGCCGGATCGGACCTCGACCACGGCTCCACTGCCTTCAATCTCGGTACCGGGCTGGAATCGACGCAGGCATTCGGCAAAGTTGTCTCTGTCCTGTGTTGTGTGGAATCCGACCAGATCGAATTCGGTCAGCGCCTGGATGACTTTCCAGCGCCACGGCAGTTTCATGAAAATATCGGGCGGTGGAAATGGAATATGCAGGAAGAAGCCGGTCTGTCTTTTTACCCCCATGGACTTGAGGAAGAACGCCTGATGCATGAGATGGTAGTCCTGAATCCAGATGTAATCATCGGGCGTGGTGCTTCGAGCGACCATCTCCGCAAACTTGAAGTTCACATCCAGATACATCCGCCAATATCGGGGATGAAAGCGACAACGGGTTTGAAGATCATGGAACAGCGGCCATATTATTTCATTGGAAAAGCCGAAATAGTAACCGTCCACCTCTTCCTTGGTCAGCGGCACGGTGTACAATTCATATCCAGCTTTGGCGGAAAAATCGGCCAGCAGTGAATCGACATCGATCGACGGGTCGGAAGCGCCGGACCAACCGATCCAGACACCACCACGATTTTTGAGCACCGGAGCCAGTGCCGTGACCAGTCCGCCCGCACCGCCCTGCACAGTCCACTCATCACCGTCCTTCTTGAGGGTGGCCGGGAGCCTGTTGGAAACCACGACCAGTCGTTGTTTGCCGCCTACCATGTCTGTGCATCCTCCTTTGCAATCTTTCGTAATATCTTTTTCTTCCATGCTATGTGGTAACGGTCTTCGACAATCATGGCAAGGGAGGAACAAATTGACATGGAAAAATATCACCCGGGACTGTTGACACCCGGCCTGTGGGTATTATCTCTCTGCGCAGTCGATAAGAATACACCGCACCGCGGTGAGATCATTTTCATTATAAAGGAGAGTAATCATGGGTTTGAAACCACTCAATGACCGTGTCATCGTCAAGAGAAAAGAAGAAGAAGAAAAGACCGCCGGGGGTATCTACATCCCTGATTCCGCCAAGGAAAAGCCGCAGGGTGGCGAAGTTGTTGCCGCCGGTCCCGAATGCAAGACCGTCAAAGCCGGCGACTCCGTACTGTTCGCCAAGTATGCAGGCAGCGAGTTCTCCGTGGATGGTGACGAATTGATCATCATGCGTGAAGACGACATCCTGGGTGTCTTCGCATAAATTCGGCCTGTTGAAACGGAATACAAACACAGATTTTCAAGGATAAGCATACAATGGCAAAAGCTATCGATTACAAAGCTGTAGCTCGTGAGGGCATGCAGAACGGCGTAAATATCCTGGCAAACGCAGTCAAGGTTACCCTCGGTCCCAAGGGCCGTAACGTCATGTTGGAAAAAGCCTGGGGCGCACCTCAGGTCACCAAGGACGGCGTCACCGTCGCTGAAAAGATCGACCTGGAAGACAAGCTCGAAAACATGGGCGCTCAGATGGTTAAGGAAGTCGCTTCCAAAACCAATGAGATCGCCGGTGATGGTACCACTACCGCTACCATCCTTTCCCAGGCCATCTTCAACGAAGGCGTCAAGCTCCTGGCAGCCGGACGCAACCCCATGTCCCTGAAGCGCGGCATCGACCTCGCCGTGGATGCGGTTGTGGCCGAACTGGAAGCACTCGCCAAACCGGTGAACAAGTCTTCCGAAATCGCTCAGGTCGGCGCCATCTCCGCCAACAACGACTCCACCATCGGTGAAATTCTCGCCGAAGCCGTGGAAAAAGTCGGTAACAACGGCGTTATCACCGTTGAAGAATCCCAGGGCTTCGCCACCGAACTCGACGTTGTCGAAGGCATGCAGTGGGACAACGGTTGGCTTTCCCCCTACTTCGTCACTGATCAGGACAAGCAGGAAGCCGTACTGGAGAATCCCTTCATCCTGCTTTCCGAAGGCAAAATCTCCAACATCAAACCTCTCGTGCCCATCCTCGAAGCCGTTGCCAAAGCTGGTCGTCCCCTGATGATCATTGCTGAAACGGTTGAGAACGAAGCACTGGCCGGTCTGACCATCAACGCCATGCGCGGCGCCCTGAAGGTCTGCGCAGTCAAGGCTCCCGGTTTCGGTGACCGCCGCAAGGAAATGGTTCGCGATATCGCTATCATGACCGGCGCCAACGTGGTCTCCGAAGACACTGCCGTGACCCTCGAATCCATCAAGCCGGACGATTTTGGTACTGCCAAGAAAGTTGTCGTCGGCAAGAAGAACACCGTCATCGTTGAAGGTGCCGGTAGCAAAGAAGTCGTTGAGCGTCGTTGCGAAGAGATCAACAACATGATCGCCAACGCAGCCAGCGACTACGATCGCGAAAAGCTGCAGGAACGTCTGGCCAAGCTCGTCGGCGGCGTCGCTGTCGTCAAGGTCGGCGCCCCCACTGAAATCGAAATGAAAGAGCGCAAGGATCGCGTCGAGGATGCCCTCAACGCCACCCGCGCTGCAGTGGACGAAGGCATTGTTCCCGGCGGTGGCACCGCTCTGGTTCGCGCAGGCCGCGTACTGGAAACCCTCAAGGGCAGCAACGACACCGAACAGGCCGGTATCGCCATCGTAGCCCGCGCCATCGAAGAGCCCCTGAAGCAGATCGCCAACAACTGCGGTCTCGAAGGCACTGTTGTTGTCGAGAAGGTCAAGAAGCTCGAAGGCTCCAATGGCTACAACGCCCGCACCAACGAGTACGTTGACCTGGTCGAAGCCGGTGTCATCGATCCCAAGAAGGTCACCCGCATTGCACTGCAGAACGCTGCAAGCGTTTCCTCCATGCTGCTGACCACCGAGTGCGCCATCTCCGAAGCCGTTGAAGACGAAGACTAACCTCTACGCCATCAATCATCCAAAGGCCGGGTATTGTACCCGGCCTTTTTTTTGTTGATAGCCAACTCTCGGGCAAAGGCATTACCTCATGATCTGCCCTTTCCACCTTCCCTCCAAGCACAGCTTGAATCCATCAGAAAAACGGGATAATTCTACCACATGTCATTCTTCTCACGATTCGTGCAACACTCCGTAAAAGGACAAAAGAATTTCGAGCGTGCTCGCAGCGCCGAAGAGCGCGAAGAGTATGCCAAGGCCAAAGAGTTTTTCGAGCTGTCGGTGGATGCCTACGACCACTACCTCGCGCAGCAACGAGACAAAGGGAAACAACCATTCCCATCTCATCTGGTCATGGCCGGCATAGGCTATGTACGACTGGGCCGTAACGAGGATGCGCTGTCGGTTCTGGACGAATGTATTCGCCGCAAGGAAATACCGGACGCCTATCTGCATGCCGGATATGCCGCAGCCAAACTGGGACGCAAGGATAGCGCCATTGCGTATTGGGAAGCATATCCCGCATGGGTTGAGCAGCCCGTCATCCATGAGGCCCTCCGAGAGGTCCTCAACTCTTTGCGCCAAGACCAATCGTCACTTGATGACGCCTGCCTTGTAATGGCCCAGGCAATCCATCGACAGGACAAGGACAACGCCAAACTGCGCAAGGGCACCCCGGATCAACACACCATTCCCGCCAATCGGGGCTACTAATTTTCACCCCATGTGCACCAAGTTTCAAAAGCAGACGGATCCACGCTTCTCAGGAGTAACCATGTACCGCCTTATCTTCACCGTTCTTTTTATGCTCTGCACCATCACTCCAGCCCATGCCGAGAGGACGGTTGTCGGCACCGGCATACCTGAAAAGGACATTGAAAGCCTTCAGAAAGCGGTTGATGGAGGTGGTACCCTTCTGCTCAAAGGGAAATTCGACCTTGGTGAAACCGGTCGGATCACTATCCGCAAAAATATTACCGTTACCGGAGAACTGGATGGGTCGGACCTGCCCATCACCATCATCAAGGGCGGCCTTTGGTCATTCTATTCTCCCCTGCCGGTCAAGGGGGCTCCACCCGCCAGCAAAGGGCCGCTCATTGTCATTAAAGGCATTCATTTCAAGGAAGCAAAGGGGACACCACTGCACTTCCCCCACGTGGGCGGAGTCAATGTGGAGAACTGCACCATCTCCGACATTCGCCCCCAGACTCTGGATGTCCGCTGGAGCGATGGCGACAGCTTGCTGTTCCAAGCCGGTATCGTTGTCGGCAATCGGCTGGAAGACCGATCCAAACGGATCAAGCGGGCAGCCATGGGCACTATCCGCATCGACAACAACCGATTCTACATGGAAACAGACCGGCCTCGCCGCACAGCAGGCTATGGGGTGATGATTGACTGGACATGGGGAGCAGACGTTGCCGTCACTAACAATCGCATCGAACGCGCATCACGCAATGGCATCGAGATACTCGACAACGTGCTTGGCGCCGATGGCAAAGGAAACATCAGGATAGACAACAACCGAATAATCACGGCCAATGAGGGCATCCCCTACCCGCACAAATATGGGCCGAACGGAATCGTGGCCGGGTGGTATTTCGATACGTCCGGCGGAGTCAATTTCAATCGCAATAACCGCATTTCGCTGACAGGTAACAGAATCGAGGTTCGCGGCGAGGCATCTACAGGCATGCTGCTTTATGCCAACGACATCGTTGCGACCTGCAATGATGTCATTGTGGCCGGAGGCAGTGAAGCGCGCGGCATAGTCCAGACAGGGTCACGTGGCTTCTTTGCCAACAACAGAATCCGTGGCGAAGGCCGGTACGCTGTGTACTGTCACCCGTTTGAGGCGCTCAAGGCCATCAGCAACACCTTTGCCTGGACCAACGTTAATGATTTCATCGGTATCAAAGGGCAGATCCTGCTGGGCGGCAGCGTCAATGTCGTGATCGGCAGCAATCCCTCATTCGTGGATAGAGGGAAAGGAAACCGTCTGGTTGAAGCCAGCCCGTGCTCGCTTCCGGAAATGGCTCCGGAAGATGAGGCATGGTAGTAACCGCATGAACCCAGGCGGATTTATCCCCAGCCAGCACTGCACCTCCATACGGTTTTCAGAGTGAAAGCAGCTACGCTCATCAATAATTGATGCTCCTTTTTCCTTCCAGAGAGAAAGAAGCACCCTGCATGAACACCAATATCTCGTGCGTATCTAGACTTGAATCTCCCTATTAAGTGCATCATTACGAGGCCATAGGAGAGACACCCCTTTTTCTCACAAACAGGGTTGACAAAACACTCATTGCTCAATATTAATTGAAAACGATTTTCAACCTCAATTAAAACCTGGAGAGAGATATGTGCGCAGCATTAGTAGGCGGAATGGATAGACTGAAACGTGATTACATGAATGAAGCCAAGAAAAACGGCGTCAAACTGAAGTGCTTCACAGGCAAGGAACGCAAGATTTCCGGCACACTGGGAAACGTGGATTTTGTGGTGCTTTTTACGAACAAAGTTTCCCATAAGGCTCGCAAGGATGTGCTCACGGCACTGCGCGGAAAGGATATCCCCGTTATCCAGCGCCATTCCTGTGGTATCAGCTCCCTTCGTGAAGTCCTGGACGAGGCAACCGCATAATGATGAGACAGTTACGTTCATTACGATGAAAGGGCGATGCGCTAAAAAACACATCGCCCTTTCGCAGTAAATCTCTGTTGATGATGTCTATAGATTTTCCCGCCACTCCCGAATCAGATTGATGACCTTTCCGGTCAACTGGTTGAACTCGGGCTTGGTAACCTGGGCATCGGCCATGACAGCCTTCCCCTTATGCAGCACGGACTTGGAAATGAGAGAGGAAAAGAGAGCGACCGGTAACTGCTTGAGGATCGGGTCTTCCTTGATCCGCCGAGTCAAAGTGTAACCATCCATCTGCGGCATCTCGACATCCGAGACCACCACATCAAGATAATCGAGCGGAGAGCCGCCCTGCTCCTGGACAATTGCCTTGATCTTACTGAGCTTCTCCCATGCTTCGGCCCCATCACCAACCACTTCAATCTCGAAATTGGCATTACTAAAATTCTTGCGGAGCAGTTCGCGAACCGAGGTGGAATCATCAGCCACCAGTGCTCGGTAGCGTTCATCGGACACGACATCCGAAAGCTGTGCCTGCGTGTTGCCGGACTCATCGAGGTCAGCCAGCACCTGCTCCAAGTCGAGCATGAGAACAAAACGGTCATTGATCTTGACGGTACCAGTAATGCAATTTGATTCCATTTTGGCGAAATACTTGCTCGGCGGCTCGACTTCGGCCCAGTTGACCCGATGAATCTGCGTCACCCCAGAAACGAGAAAACCGGTAATCATTCCATTGAATTCTGTAACGATGATCGGTTCATTCTCATCCTTCGCCTTATCGACATCCAGCCATACCGACAGATCGACCACCGGCAGAATCAGGTCGCGTAATGGGATGGTGCCCAAGAAGCTCGGATGAACAGCCGCCTCGGAACCTGTCAGCCCTTCCGGAGCCTCGACAACTTCCAGCACCTTTGCGACGTTTACACCAAAATAGTGTGTTTCGATTGAATCGCCACTGGTCTCATGAATGAAAAATTCAATTATTTCAAGCTCATTAGTGCCGGTTTCTAGCAATATGTCCTGTTGACTCATTGATCCTCCTAGGGCCAGTCGTGCCAATTACATAATCTATATCACCCTCACATAGTGAGATGAATGATTTTTTTACACTTTTCCCAAAGGTCACTAACAAGGTCAAATAAAAAGAGCCGTTTTGCTCTTGGCAAAACGGCTCTCAAGATACGTAGACTGACTCTCTAGGAAGAAGCGGCTCCAGCGCACATCTGTTCGGCAAGAGTCAACATTTCCCACTGTACCGGCTCTTCGTGCTTGGCCGATTTCTGTAACGTTGCCCCGACGACTTCGTCCCAATGAACAGGAGAAACGCCCACTCTCGGACAACGGGTCGTCAGATCCGAAGGGGCCAGTACATGACCGGCAGGAAGATCGCGCGAGAAAACAATGCATTTACGGAGCTTTTTGGCAGCGGCCTGTTCTTCTGGAAAGACATTCTTACCCTTCAAGCACATGGCACGCTCGACCTCACGAATCATGGTGACCATGCTGGCCAACTCTGCCGGTTCAAGGGATGCCTGATGATCGGTACCCTTCCAGGTTTTGTCCATGGTGAAGTGGCGCTCGACAACACAGGCACCGAGCGCTGCGGCACCAACGCTGGGACCAATGCCCTTCTCGTGACCGGAATACCCAACAGGCAGCCCGTAACGTTCACGAAGAGCATCCATGACCGGCAAGCCGATTTGCTCTTCAGGACATGGATAGCGGGAGTTGCAATGCAGCAGGACGACCTGATCGTGATAATTGCGGATTTCGCTCAATGAAACATCGATATCTTCGAGGGAACTCATGCCAGTGGAAAGGATGATAGGTGTCCCGGCTTTGGCATACTCACGCACCAGCGGTATGTTGACCAGTTCCGCCGAGCTGATCTTGAGCAACTCGACATCCAGATCAATGATCTGTTTGAGACTCGGCGCATCCCAGGCTGATGCAAAAAAGACAAGCCCCTTGGACTCGCTGTACTCCTTGAGCTCGGCCATCTGTTCGATGGACAGCTCAAGAGCATTTCTGTGCTCTCCGTATGTCGGCCCAAAGCTGTTGCAGCCGGTATACGGAGCAGCCCGCCCTTCTCGGGTAAGCAGGGCTTCAGTATCCCTCTTTTGAAATTTTACGGCCTGAACACCGGCGGCTGCGACCTCGTCCACCATCTGCTTGGCGATCGCGAATTCGCCTTGGTGGTTGTTACCGATCTCAGCGACGATGAAGCATGGATGATCTTCGCCAATGGTGACGCCGGAACTTAGAGTGATGGATTGAATCTGTTTCATAATTAAAATCTCACGATTTGAAACCCGCGCTTTTCTGAATACGGCTTGAGTTGCTCGAAAATTTCATCCTGCTTTCCAAAGGAGGTGATGACTACCGCATCGCACTCCACAAGATCAAGGACATGGGGAGCAGAAACAACATGTCCGTGAAATAGCTGCCCTTGCTTTTTGGTATCATTGTCCAACAAAGCCATTATGTGAAAATCCGTATCACGCAAAGCGGACAGGACAACTTCGCACGTTTCATAAGCACCAAAAAGAGCCAACCGTGTCTTGCCTTCCATCAAAAGGGGACTCAGGCGGTTGACCACAAAATCCTTGATGGTCGTGTACAGTCGGACGGTTTCCGAGGAGTATTCCGAGAACATCTGTCTGCGCATTTGGTGCCCGACATCCGTCAGCGTATAGCGATAGCTCTTGCCGTTGACCGGCATGAACTCAACCAATCCTTCCGACTGCAACTGCTTGAGGTACTGATTCACCATGGCCCCGGAAAGATTGAGGCGGCGTCCCAGCTCGAACTGGGAAAGCCCGGAATCCCGGGTCAATGCCTCCAAGATCGCGAGCACGCGCGTGGACTTGCTCGGTTTGAGATACAGTCCGTCCGTGATCAACATTCCCTTACTTCCATTTGCGACTAATTCGGGCATTACGTCCATTCCATTCGTTCGGTCAATAATTCATCTACTTGCAAGCACGTTACAATATTGAGTCTAGCACACTAGTCGTGCACTGTAAGCCTGTCAATAAAAGGGTTCTCGTCAAATTCAACACTTTCGGATCGACAAATTGCTTTCACAGGTTGACTGTAAAATCATTGATACAGTGAATAATCGGTCACCGAGCGATTTTCTTTTGCTAAAGGTAAATTTTTCCATCCGAGAGTCTGCATTTTCTACTGCAAGTACTCAGCCAAAACATCAGTAGCAATCACTCAGCGAGTAACCAGCCGTTGTTTCATCCATTTTTTAAAAACAATCAGCTCAACACATTCATTCACTGAAGGAATTATCTACCCCATCCGCCATCGTGCCGAAAATCAGTCAACAACGCCTCGGGAGGTACGCCATTGTTGACCCGAGAGGTTTGCTATTATAGGGTCTCACCGTCTTTTTTTTACATTACCATTTAAAAGGATGATTTGATGGAGCAGAAGGAGCCAATCCAGCGGCCGTGGCTGAAGTCCTACGACCCGGAAGTACCGGCAACCATTGACTACGAAAAAGTCCCGCTTTTCCGCTTCCTGGACCGTGCCGCACACAAGTGGCCCAACCGCAAGGCGATCGTCTTCAAAAACTGGTCGATCACTTACGGTAAGCTCAAGGAGCAAAGCGAAGTCGTTGCTGCCAATCTCAGAGCGCAAGGTATTCGCAAGGGCGATCGTGTCGCCATGATGCTGCCCAACCTTCCCCAGACAATCATCGCCTTCTGGGGCGTTATCCGTTGTGGCGCCATCGGGGTCATGACCAACCCCCTTTACATGGAAACGGAGATCGTCCACCAGTTCAATGATGCAGATGTCAAATGCTGCATCACACTGGATTTGCTCTGGCCGAAGCTCAACAAGCTCCGCCCTTCCATTCCGGTGGAAAAGTTCTTTATCACCACTATTGGTGAAGGACTGAAGTTTCCGCTCAACATTCTGTACAAGCTCCAGGCAAAAAAGAATGGCACCTCGCCCAAAGTGGACTACGACAATACCGAGGTATTCCCATTCAAGACCCTGACCAAAGGGCGCGAACGCTACACGGACGAAAAAGTTTCAGCCGAGGACACCGCACTCCTTCAGTACACAGGCGGTACAACCGGAGTGGCCAAAGGGTGTATTCTCACGCACTTCAATCTGGGGGCCAACCTTCAGCAGTGCCAATCCATGATGCACACGCTGGGACAACAAAAAGAAACGTTCCTCGGCATCCTCCCCTATTTCCATATTTATGGGCTGACCACCTGCCTGACGTGGCCGACCTCCATGGGCGCAACGCTGACGCCGTTCCCCCGTTACGTGCCACTTGACGTGCTCAAAGGGATTCACAAGCTCAGACCCACTGTTTTCCCGGGTGCTCCATCACTGTATATTTCCCTTCTGCAGCAAAAAGACATTGGCAAGTACGACCTGTCCTCCATCAACTGTTGTGTGTCCGGCTCGGCGCCCATGCCTGTTGAACACATGGAACAGTTTGCCGAACGCACTGGTACGGCCATATCCGAGGGGTACGGTCTGACCGAAGCATCACCTGTCACCCACTTCAATCCCATCAAAGGGGTTCGGAAAAATGGCTCCATCGGCCTGCCCTTCCCGGACACCGATGCCAAGATCGTGGATAAGGACCTGGGTGGTGAGGCTCTGCCTCCCGGCGCCCGTGGTGAGCTTGTCATTCGCGGCCCCCAGGTCATGAAGGGATATTACAATCGTCCGGATTCCACGGCCGACGTGCTGCGTAACGGCTGGCTCTACACCGGCGACATCGCCTACATGGACGAGGAAGGATATTTCTATATTGTGGATCGCAAGAAAGACCTGATCATTTCCGGCGGCTACAATATCTACCCGCGCGAGATAGATGAGGTGTTGCACGCACATCCCAAGATCGAAGAAGCGGTCAGCGTGGGCATCCCTCATGATGCCCGTGGTGAAATCGTGAAAGCATACGTTGTCGTCAAGGAGGGCGAAGAGCTTTCCCGTAGTGATGTCATAGGATTCTGTCGCGAAAAGCTTGCCAATTACAAAGTTCCAAAGCGCGTTGAATTTCGCAAGGAACTCCCGAAAACTATGGTCGGCAAGGTGTTGCGCCGCGCCCTCCGCGATGAAGAGGCTGCCAAGCTGGAAGCCCGGAAGAATCGTAAACGGGTAAAGAGTGAAGAGTAAGAACGTTGTTAAGCAACGCGGTGAAGTTGACCGCACAATGCGAGAGCGATTGCATGGACATCGATCCATAACGCTCTGGTTTACCGGTTTGCCTGCTTCGGGTAAATCCACCATTGCTCACGCAGTGGAAAAGCGTTTGTACGACCAGGGCGTCAATGCATACGCCTTTGACGGGGATAACGTTCGGCACGGGTTGTGCGGAGACCTCTCCTTTTCACCAGAGGGGCGCTCGGAAAACATCCGTCGCATATGCGAGATGAACAAACTGTTTCTGGATGCCGGGATCATCTGTCTTTGCGCATTCATTACGCCACGCCACGAAGAACAGGAGAAGCTTCGCCAGGCCCATCAGGATGGTGACTTTTATCTCATCCACGTGGATTGCCCGGTTGAGGTATGTGAAGAGCGCGACGTCAAGGGAATGTACAAGCTCGCACGAGAAGGCAAGATCAAAAACTACACCGGCATCAGCGCACCATATGACAGGCCGGAAAATCCTGACCTGTGTCTGACCACCGACACCATGCCGCTCGATGAATGTGTGTCTGCCGTTCTGAGGCTAATCGAATCAAAAATCGTTCTTTAACCATTACCTAATATAATAGAATATCTTTTTTAAGCCCCGCTTTTTGCGGGGCTTTTTTTGCCAACAACGCCTCATTTCTAGCAACAGCCAATCTGCAAAAATAACAATTATGAGAAAACACCTTCGCTTTTTATTAAATTTTTACGAATTTTCCTCCGGCAGAAGCGTGAAAATACGAAATAAATTCAAACATACTACCACATTTGCAAAAATGTATTAGCGAAAACCCCTTCACTCAGCCCTTCAATTGGTGTATTGCACAAGCTAGTCAATGAAACTGGTATCTGTAATTCCTATGAGAGGAGGAGTAATGAGAAAAGAGTTTAGTAAATTCGGGATGTTGACCCTGTCGCTCATTTTGAGTGCACTCATCTGCGCACCGGCTTTTGCAGCCGACGCCATCAAGATCGGCTTCAACCTGCCACTGACCGGTGATATCCCCGAAGTAGGCGACGGTTCCAAAAAAGCTGCCGAGATGTATCTTGAAGACATCAACGCCCAGGGCGGTCTGGAAGTTGGCGGCACAAAGTACCCCTTGGAATTTGTCTACATGGACAACGAATCCAAAGCTGAATCTGCTGTTAACGTCGCCCTGAAACTCATTGAGCAGGAAGATGTCATCGCCATTATCGGCCCCAACTCCTCCAAGCAGGCTGTTCCTGCCGGTGGTACCTGCAACGACAACCGCACCCCGATGATCACCCCGTGGTCCACCAACCCGGACACCACCAAGGACCGTCCCTGGGTTTTCCGTGCGGCCTTCCTTGATCCGTTCCAGGGTCCGGTTGTAGCTGACTTTGCCGCCAAGAAGTTCGGCGCCAAAAAGTCCGCTGTTATCTTCGATATTTCCAACGACTACGCAAAAGGTCTGGCTGAAATTTTCAAGAGCTCCTGGGAAAAGAAAGGCCTCGGCCCCGTCGTTGCTTTCGAATCCCACGGCACCAAGGATCAGGACTTCTCTGCACAGCTGACCACCATCATCGCTGCCGAGCCTGATTTCATCTTCATCCCCAACAACTACAACCAGGTTGCCCTGATCGTTCAGCAGGCACGTGACCTCGGCTACACCGGTCCCTTCATGGGCTCCGATGCCTGGGGCACCCCTGATCTGGTCAAGTTGTGCGGCGATGCCTGCTACAACAACTACTTCTCCACCCACTACGCCGCTGCCGGCGCCCAGGGTGCAACCAAAGAATTCATCGATCGCTACGAAGCAAAATACGGCGATACCCCTGCTGACTATGCTGCTCTGACCTGGGATTCCATCGGTATCCTTATCGAAGCCATCAAGAACGCCGGCAAGGTTGAAAGCAACCCTCGCAAGATGCGTAAGGCTGTTCGTGAAGGTCTGGCTGCCATCAAGTCCTTTGACGGCATCACCGGTTCTTCCAAGTTCGACGCACAGGGTGACCCCATCAAGTGCGCCGTGGTCGTCAAGATCACCGACAAGGGTGAATTCGTTTTCGAGGAATCTGTCTGCCCCTAACCGGCCGACTGCATGATTGATCAAGGCGGGGACCTTCCGGGCCCCGCCTTTTTGTCAACCAAACGGGCACATTCGTTCGTCGATCCGCCCAAAACAGAAAAGAAATTTCTCAGGAAGTAGAATCGTGGACTTTATCATTCAAAACATCTTGAATGCGCTCCAATGGGGAAGCTTCTACGCACTGATCGCTCTTGGTTACACTTTGGTGTACGGCGTACTGCGTTTGATCAACTTCGCCCATGGAGACATCTTCATGGTGGGCGCGTACATCGCGTTTTTCCTGTCCGGCACGATGCTCGGTCCCGCTCTGGGGTTTTCCCCGCTGGTGACCTTCGCGCTGGCAATCCCCCTGACCATGGCCCTGACCGCCTGCGTGGGTGTAACGCTTGAACGCATTGCATACCGCCCCTTGCGCCGCAAAGGTGCACATCGCCTTTACGTGGTCATCACGGCTCTCATGTGCGGGCTTATTCTGGAATACTCCAACCTGGCTGTTCTCGGAGCCAGCCGCCTCAAATTCCCCGAACTCATCGAAAAAACCATCTGGAATATCGGGGGCGTCACCTTCACCAACCTCAAGGTAATCGTCATCGTCGCAGCCGTTGCCGTATTTGCCTTCCTGAATTTCATTGTCACCAAGACCAAGATAGGCATGGCAATGCGGGGAATCTCGTACGACAAGTTCGCCATTCCCCTCATGGGCATTCCCATCGACACCATCATTGTGTTCACGTTCATTCTCGGTTCCGGTTTTGCCGGGCTGGCCGGACTGCTGTTCGCCATGTCCTACCCGATCCTTGAGCCGTTCATGGGCATGATCATTGGATGGAAAGCGTTCATCGCAGCGGTTGTTGGTGGTATCGGTGACATTCGCGGCGCCTTCTACGGCGGCTTCCTCCTGGGCTTCATCGAAGTTGGTGTTGTCACCGTCTTCCCGTCCACCTACCGCGATCTCTTCGCCTTTACGATTCTGCTAATTATCCTCTGGATCAAGCCAACCGGATTGTTCGGCATGCCGCAATCCACCAAGATCTAGCCGGAGAAACCATGCAGAAATACACATTCAACATACTTCTGGCCTTCTGCGCCGTGGTACTGCTGGTCCTCGCCCAGTTCCGAATCATCGACAACTACATCCAGGCAGTTATCATGTTTGTTGGCATCAACATCATGATGTCCACCAGCCTGAACCTCGTAAACGGCAACATGGGTGAATTCACCTGTGGTCACGCTGCCTTCATGTGCGTCGGGGCTTACGTGTCATCCATCCTTTCAGTCCTGTTCTTCGGCAGCAAGTTCGGTGATCCCATGTTCCCTGAGGGCATGGTGTACATCATCTTCCCGATCATCATTCTGATAGGTGGAGCCATGGCAGCCATCACGTCCATACTCGTGGCGCTCCCATCCTTTAAAACCCGTGACGACTATCTGGCCATTATCACCATTGCGGTAAACTACATGGTCATTTCCGCCATCGAAAACATGGATTTCATCGGTGGTTCCCGCGGTTTTCAGGGCATGAAAGACACGGTTTGGGCCATGGTGGACAACACGCCGTCATGGATGATGGGCGAGAACGACTTCCCATGGGTGCTGCTTTACGTGATGCTGTTCACAGCGTTCACCATCTGGGTCATCCGCCGGTTCATCTCTTCCACCTACGGCAAAGGCGTCAACGCCATCTGCCAGGATGAGGTAGCCGCCGAAATCATGTCGGTGAACACCAACAAGATCAAAACCATCAACTTCATGATATCCGCAGGACTCGCCGGTTGCGCCGGTGGCCTGTTCGCGCACATCATCGGGTATGTTAACCCGCAGTCCTTCAATATCCTCAAGTCCACCGAAGCCATGGTCATGGTCTACCTCGGCGGCATGGGCTCCTTGTCCGGAGCGGTTATCTCCGCCATCCTGTTCACGGCCCTGATGGAGGTACTGCGTTCACAGGCCATCATCGATGTGCTCACTTCGCCTGCGACTTTCATCTTCCCCGAGTGGGAACCCTCCGCAGGCGTCATCAAGTGGGTGATCATTCCGCTGATGCTGGTTTTGATCATGCAATTCCGCCCCGAAGGACTTCTGGGCAACAAGGAGCTGTCGGACGTGTTCCCGAAACTCAAAAAATACTACACGTTCAAATAAGGGGGCGACATGTCTTTGCTTACTATCGACTCCCTGACACAACGTTTTGGCGGCCTGCAGGCCGTATCGGAATTCAGCGTAGAGATGAGAGGTGGCGAACTGATGGGACTTATCGGTCCCAACGGCGCCGGCAAGACCACCATCTTCAACCTGATTTCCGGCTTCTACCAACCAACCGAAGGGATCATCACCCTGAATGGCACACCCACCGCAGGCTTGCGGCCGCATCAGGTCACATCCCTGGGCGTTGCCAGGACATTCCAGAATATCCGCCTCTGGCACGATATGACCGTTCTCGACAACATCCGTATAGCCCAGCATTACCGCATGGGATACTCGGTGTGGGATTCCATCATTCGCGGCAAGAAATACCGCGAACGCGAAGCGCGTATCCTCGAAATTGCCGAGGAGTTGCTTGAGGCCATGTCGCTTTCGGATTATGCGTTGGAATACCCGAAAAACCTGCCATACGGCCTCCAGCGCCGCGTGGAGATAGCCCGCGCCATGTCCATCCGTCCCAAGCTGCTGCTTCTGGATGAACCTGCCGCCGGCTTGAACTCGTCCGACGTGGAAGAGCTCATCAAGCTCGTCAGCTGGATTCACGAGAACTTCGATATCACCATCTTCATGATTGAACACCAGATGAAGGTCGTGACATCGCTGTGCCAGTGGATCAAGGTCATCGATTTCGGCGCCACCATTGCCGAAGGCACCGCTGAAGACATTCAATCCAACCCGGCCGTCATCAAGGCCTATCTTGGAGACGACAATATATGAGTACTCCACTTATCGAAGTCGAAAACCTGTACGTCAAGTACGGCAATATTGAAGCCTTACACGGCATCAACTTCACCGTGGGCGAAGGGGAAATCGTCACCCTTATCGGCGCCAATGGAGCCGGTAAATCCACGACCCTCATGTCCATTGCGCAGTTGCCGCCGCCCGAGGCCCCCAAAGTCATAAAAGGCGATATCCGATTCAAGGGGCAATCCATCCTGGGCATGGCTCCTGACAAGATCGTCGCCGACCTGCATGTGGCTCTGGTTCCCGAAGGACGTCATATCTTCGGCAACCTGACCGTTGAAGAGAACCTCAAGCTGGCAACATATGCCCGCAAAGACTCGCAGGCCAACATTCAACGTGATTACAATCGCGTCTACTCCCTGTTCCCACGACTTGACGAACGCAAGAAGCAGCGCTCGGAATCCTTATCCGGCGGTGAACAGCAGATGCTGGCGGTTGGACGCGCACTCATGTCCGCATGCCGTGTTGTCATGCTTGATGAGCCGTCAATGGGCCTCGCTCCCCTGCTCATGTACGATATGTTCCGCGCACTCAAAGAATTGAACGAGGAAGGCATGACCATTCTGCTTATCGAGCAGAACGCCAAGCTCGCCTTGGATTTTGCGCACCGTGGGTATGTCATCGATACAGGTGAAATTGTAGCCGAAGGGCCCAGTGCTTCACTGATGGACGATCCAGAGGTTAAAAGAGCCTACCTGGGCGGGTAAAATCAGTAAAAACGATCATAAATATGGCGCTCCGGCAAATCCGGGGCGCCTTTTTTTATATCCACAACATTACTTAAGTTCCACAGAATGTCTGCCTGACGATTTCCGTCGGCTCAGGGGAATTCCTGTACTCATGGTATGCTGGTTGATCATCATACGGATGTTCAAGAGCCTCTATCAGCCGGTGCGTCAAGGTATAGTCGCCATCATCTTCAGCTGCGCGGATCGCCTGCTCGACCCGGTGGTTGCGCGGGATATAGGCCGGATTGACCTGACGCATTCGTTGCATGCTTTGAGCAGGAGTTATACCTGCCCCATCAAGGTAACGCTCCCACTCGCCGAGCCATGATGTGATAGCCGAACCATTTATGAATAAGCCGGAAAAAGTATCCAGATCTTCGGCAAGTGTTCGGAAGGCAATGGTAAAGTCAACGTGGTCCGCATGCATCAGGCGAAGCAGTTGCCGAGCATGCTCAAAGCCCTCCTCCGAATCCGGTAAACCAATCTTTTCAGTTAGCACCTTTTGGTAACATTGCTTGAATGTGGAAGAAAATGTCTCAAGTGTGGTCTGCGCCACACTTCGTGCTTCATCTTCATTATCGCTAAACAATGGAAGAATACAGCCGCCGAAAGCCGCCATGTTCCATTGCGCGATGGTCGGCTGGTTGTTGAAGGCATATCGACCGAAATGATCAATGGAGCTAAACACCTTGTCCGGCTCATAGGTATCCATGAAGGCACACGGGCCATAGTCTATGGTCTCGCCGCTAATAGCGGTATTGTCCGTGTTCATTACGCCATGGATGAAGCCCACCCCCATCCAACGGGCCACGAGTTCTGCTGTGGCAATGCAGACCAACCTATATAGGTCGAGATACGGTGTACTCGACTTCCTGGCAGCCGGATAGTGTCGATCAATGACATGATCGGCCAGTAACCGAACAGCTTCCCAGTCCTCACGCGCTGCAAAGTATTCAAAGGTTCCGACACGAACCAGGCCCGATGAAACACGAGTCAGTATGCCTCCCGGTGTGGGCTTTTCCCTGAGCACGGTTTCGCCTGTACTGACCATTGCCAGTGAGCGCGTTGTAGGAATGCCCAGCGCATGCATGGCCTCACTGACGATATATTCTCGCAACACCGGCCCAAGGGCGGATCGCCCATCGCCAGCACGGGAAAAACGCGTCTGTCCCGACCCCTTCAATTGAATATCGTACCGTCTTCCCTTCTCAGTCAGCACCTCTCCCAACAGGACCGCACGGCCATCCCCCAGTTGCGGAACAAATCCTCCGAACTGATGTCCTGCATACGCCATAGCCAGTGGCTCTGCTCCATCCGGCACCTTGTTGCCAGACAGAATGGCCGCCAACTCAGTAGTATCCTCCGGGAGGTCGAGTTCCATTGATTGCATTAATGGTCGATTCAACCGGATAAGTTCAGGGCGCTCGACCAGAACAGGGTCAATACGTTCATAGAATCGATCGGGAAGGCGTGCATAGCTGTTATCAAATCGCATAAGTGCTCCTGACTTTTCATTACCATCACTTCCCATAATAATACGTATCAGACAAAAATCCACCTTTGTATGCAATCGTCCATGTGAGACTAGCAACGGTATGCAATAAAAAAGGCGCGCCATATGTCTATGACGCGCCTTGGGTATTCATTCTGATCGGCTGCTGCCGATGCGGAATTAATCTTCGATGACAGTAGCCTTGTTGATAAAAACCGGCTCAACAGGAACATCGTCGTGGAAACCGTTACGGCCGGTGGGTACTTCCTTGATAGCATCAACGACTTCGGTGCCTTCGACAACTTTGCCAAAAACAGCGTAGCCCCAGCCCTGAGAGGTCTCTGCAGTGAAGTTCAGGAAACCGTTGTCCTTGACGTTGATGAAGAACTGGGAAGAGGCAGAATGCGGATCCATGGTGCGGGCCATAGCCAGGGTGTAGCAGTCGTTCTTCACACCGTTGTTGGCTTCGTTCTTGATGGGCTCACGGGTCGGCTTTTCATTCATGTTCTCATCCATGCCGCCGCCCTGGACCATGAAGCCATTGATAACGCGGTGGAAGATCAGTCCGTCGTAAAAACCTTCTTCCACGTACTGCTGAAAGTTGGCGGCGCTGACCGGGGCCTTGTCGAAGTCCAGTTCGATGACGATGTCACCCATGCTTGTTTCCATTTTGATCATATTCATTCTCCTTTGTACCGGAAAGTCCGGTGTAGTGTCGTTTATAGTGAGTCTGAGGCGTTTGACACCTCACACATCATTGCTCTTCAATATTCTCTTCAGGTGGCTGGACCGTCTTGCGAACCTCTACCTCACCAGGCTCGCCGTTGGAATTCACACCTGAAGAAGGCTGAACCGAAAGCGGAGAGCCCAGACGCAGGACATTGGTATCCATAACCTGATCAATCTGTGGCCGAGCCACTTCCGACTGCTTGGGCGCGTACGGGTTTTCCGGCTGGAAATGCACCGGTGCCGGACGATCCAGAAATGCGGTCACAAAGAAGGCAATCGCCATCCCGGCCACTATGGGCTTGATAACCCGAATGAGTGGAGACCGACGTTTCATGATAATCAATTATCCTTTGAGCACCTTGGCGATGGTCTTCTGGTCCTCTTCCTCAAGGTACGGGTGCATGGGCAGGCTGAAAATACGATCAGCCACGGAGTCACACACGGGGAAATCGCCCTTGGAGTAATTCAGGTCAGCAAACGCCTTTTGCTGATGCAACGGCTTGGGATAGTAGATGACCGAAGGTATATCATTTTCACGAAGCTTGGTCATCAGCTCCACTCGATGGGCGCTGTCATTGGCGAGCAGTGAGTACTGCGCCCAGACAGATGTATTGCCTTCTGCCACCTTCGGCACGACCAGATCAGGTACGTCGCTCAGCAAATCCGCATACCGATCCGCAGCCTGCTGCCGCTTTTCTATTTCATCGGCGAAAATGGCGAACTTGGCCAAAAGAACAGCTGCCTGCATGGAATCAAGACGACCATTGATGCCAAGGCGCACGTTCTCGTACTTGTCCTCACCCATCCCATGTACACGGATGGAGACAAGCAACTTATGCAGTTCATCGTTTTGCGCGAAAACCATTCCGCCATCGCCATAACAGCCCAGCGGCTTGGCCGGGAAAAAGGAGGTACATGCGACATCGCCGAGCGAGCAGACAGGTTTGCCCTTATAGGTGGCACCAAAAGACTGTGCTGCATCAACGATGAGGAACAGCCCGTTGTTGTGGGCCAGAGGCTCGATGCGATCGTAGTCTGCCGGTTGACCGAACAGATCAACGGCGATCACCCCTTTGGGTGTCAGGTCCTTGCGTTCATTTTTGACGTAGCGAACCTTGCGGCGGAGGTCGTCGGGATCAATATTGAAGGTGACCGGGTCGATATCGACAAATACCGGCGTTGCACCAAGCAGAGCAATGGATTCTGCAGTCGCCATGAACGTGAACGGGGTCGTAAAAACGGCATCACCCGGTCCCACCTCAAACGCCATCAGCGCCATGATCAGGGCATCGGTTCCCGAGGCACATCCCACAGCATGCTTAACGGCAGAAAAATCGGCAAGTTGGTCTTCAAGCTCGGTTATCTCCGGCCCCATGACGTATGCGCCATGATCCAACACACCATCAATGCCCTTTTTTACCGCCTCTTCAACACGCTGATATTGCGCCTTCAGATCGATGAAAGGAATTCCCATATTCTAACTCGCTTTGTTTATAACTATCTGGGTGGGACATACCATCTTCCTAGCCGGTCCCACAACGCTTTCGCCTTTATAGATCGCGTGACTCGCGAAACCGCTTGGCAGCCTCTACAAATCGAGGAGCCCACTCAGGTACGGCAAGGGCGTGGGTGTGATTGTATCCTGCAAGCGTATTGTTTACATGCAGGCCGTCCCAACCGATGCCGATTCCTTTGCCCCTGTCCATGCGCATGGCATAATCGAGAGTTTCTTTCTCTTTATCCAAACACACGGAATAATGAAATTCATGACCTAATACACGGCCACCCTTCGGGAAAAACACGTTGTCCCGAACCGCGACGGCTTCTGTGTATCCCAACCCCTGTGGACGCTGACAAAAAGTTGTTCCCACCGGGAAAACACCTGCCATGGGATAAGTATTGTCATCAGTTTTGAGGTAATCGCACAACACCATGAAGCCACCACACTCCGCGTAGACCGGAGCACCAGCCTCGGACAAGTGGCGCAGGGAGTCAAGAACACCCCTGTTTTTGGCTATGCGATCGGCAAAAACTTCTGGGAAACCGCCACCAATATACAGCCCATCCACTTCGGGCCATGGTTCATCCGACAACAGGCTCAGGCGGACAAGTTCGGCCCCTGCGTGCTCCAGTGCCTCAAGGTTCTCCGGGTAATAGAACCAGAGAGCGGCATCGTGGACGTATCCGATACGAACATTGCGAGGCTTGGGATCTCCTGGAAATAATTGGGGGACCTGTTGGGACGTAGCAGGTGCAGCAGAGGCAATTTTCAGAATCGCTTCCAGGTCAAGCCACTCCTCAGCCATGGTCGCAAGCGCATCCAACGCTTTTTGTTCGCTTCCGTAATCAGTTCCGTCGTATTCCTGGTCTGACATCAACCCCATGTGACGCTCCGGAATAGGGTTATCCTTGAGCTTGGGAAGCATGCCCAGCACCGGTATGTCCGTATGCTCCTCGATAGATTCCTTGAGGACGGAGCGATGCCGTTCGCCGGCAGTTCTGTTGAGGATCACACCGGCCAGATTCAACCCCTGCTCGAAATGAACGCACCCTTGCACGATGGCGGCAACAGTTCGCGTCATCTTGGTACAATCAATGGTCAATATGACAGGAGTATCAAGCTTGCGCGCCAACTCAGCCGTGGAACAGCTACCATGTCGATCTTTGCCATCGAACAATCCACGGTTGCCTTCTATCAGGCTGATATCACGACCGGCGGACTTGTGGACCAGCAGGGACTGCAACATGGAGTCGGTATGGAAAAACGGGTCAAGATTAGAACAGACAGAATCTGCAGCCAGACCAAGCCATTTGGCATCAATGTAGTCAGGGCCTTTCTTGAAAGGGGCAACTCGTAAGCCGCGCAGATGAAACGCGCGAGCAAGGCCCAGGGAGACAATAGTCTTCCCGGTACCGCCGGATAAACCGGCTAAAATAAATCTGGGGATTGTTATCGGCACAGGTTGTTTTGAAGCTATGAGCCTAAAAGACTCGCATTCTGAAATCAGCACACCGCACCCGGCAGCGCTCTAGACCGTGCTCCCGTGGAGCAAACTTTGACTGCCAAATACATAAATACGCAGGCGCCCAGAATCAAGAAAAGCCTTGCCCGGAAACGGGCAAGGCCTTGTGATCCGAACTTCGCGAAAAGATTAACCTTCGCCCTCGGAAGCAGCCTGCTTGCCAGCGCCAGCAAGGCCGTACATGGTGGTGGAACCGGAGGACCAGAACACCAGTTTTTCTTCCTGAATCAGCTGGGTAAGAATCTTCTTGACTGCACGGCTCTTCTCTTCCGGGAACAGCTTGGTGAAGTCATTGAAGTAGAACTTGGACTTATTCTTGGATTTGGACTCGCAAAAAGCAATAATTTCAGCTTTTGCGGCTTCAGGATCGAGTGCCATAGTCGGACTCCTTCATTGTTGCAAAGTCGG